>Ga0206892_1071_pt1 | contig 10430 bp, 6 predicted proteins | sample Alteio_BWOrgHeat_56_FD_153257 | JGI IMG/M metagenome (GOLD analysis project Ga0206892, IMG submission 153257) | Enriched cells from forest soil in Barre Woods Harvard Forest LTER site, Petersham, Massachusetts, United States - Alteio_BWOrgHeat_Nextera8 ... | reverse complement strand
GTCGCCAGCGTGCCGGAACGCTGATCATGTGCTGGATGGCCTTAATCGCTGACCCGCGCGTGTCGGCCGCGATCGGTATCCGATCAAATGCGATTCGTAGGTAGTCTCGCAAGACCTGAAGCCGGCGATGATCCTTCCCTTTGAGCCAAGGCAGTACGGTGTAACGCGGGAAGAAGTCGGCCCATCCTTCCAGGGACTCCGGAACGTCGATTCCGAGCTCCTTGGCGCGATTCATGACTGGTGCGCCCGGATATGGAGTGAAGATATTGGTCCAGAACTCGGCACCCGGATACTGGCGACACACCCTCATCACAAAATCGACCGTTTCCCTCCGCTCCTTTGGACCTTCTCCCGGGAAGGCAAAAATGATGTTAAACGACGGACGAATATCGGCTTGCAAGCAGCGTCGGGCGGTCTCGTAAATCGAGTCGAAATCCTGAAAGTCCTTATTCATCAGCTTCAGTACTTCTTGCGACCCAGATTCGGCTCCGTGGCAAATTTGTTGAAGCCCTGCGCGACGGAGCAAGCGAAGGTCTTCAATACTGAGGCGCGCCGTGAGATTGGTAGTGGCTTGGATGCTCCAGCGAAAGGCGGAACCAGATCGCACTAACCCTTCGGCAATATGCCGCGCCCGATCTAAATCGACCAGGAAATTGTCGTCCACCACCCACAAAAGCTCAAGCTCGTAACGCCGAGTAAGTGCGACCGTCTCTTCCACGACTTGCTCGGCTGGCAGAGCATTCCACTTTCTTCCGTACACACCGGCATTGGTGCAGTAAGCGCAGTTATAAGGGCATGCCAGGCTGGAGGTATACATTGCCCAACGTCGTCCGCAAACCCGTTCATAGGCGTCGAAGTCGGCGAGGTGATATGCCTTGGAAGGCATCTCGCTCAATGGTTTCAGGGGACGCTCAGGCGTGAAGACAAGCTTACCGTCTACTTTATAGCCAATGCCTTTGACGTCTTGCAGAGAGTCCCCAGCTTCCAGTCGGCGCACAATTTCGAGCAGGCTGTCCTCGCCTTGCCCGCGCACGACAATGTCGACGTAAGGCGAGGCTAAGGTCTGAGCCGGCAAGAGTGAGGGATGCCAACCGCCCAGAATAACCGGAAAATTCGGATCCCAATCCTTCACCGCACGCGCGATTTCCACCGTCTCCTTAATCATGGGGCCGGTCACCAAGGAAATGGCGAGACATATCGCATCTTCAAGCTCGCGCATAACAACCTTGGCGAAATCAGGCGTGATGGTGGAATCGATCAGTCGAACATCGTAACCTGCGTCTAGAAGTGGAGTGGAGACGGCGAGGATTCCAAGCGGAGCAGTTGCTTCCATGCTGGAAAACGCGGGAAAGAAAAATACTATTTTCTTGCTGGACTTTTTCATCGCCCACTCCCGGCGGTTTGCGCACGGCCCTGAACAAAAAATGGAACAACAGAAGCTTAGGATGGGAGTCTAGAAGTGTTGTCAAGAGATTGTCAAATTTCCAATCTTGAATCCCGGCAACTGGTCCATCAATCCTGCCCTCAAGCGGTGGTCTGGGAGATTGCGTTGGTGACGCTGATCCCTCTCGTCTCGCGGGATGATCGTGTGAACCTGTCCTTGAGCCGCACGAACGGCCGTTCAATCAGGTAGTACGAAAGCAGGGCCGCTCCTAGCGTGGCCGCGAGATTCCAGGGAATCACGGTTCTGGTCGTCGGCGAGTAGACAAGGAACATTTCCTGCCAGATGTAGAGTGAATAGCTGAGGACTCCAATTGACGACAACGCCCTGGAATTCAGAATCCTTCCAATCAAGTCGTTGGGGACTTCGACGCTGCGAAAAACCCAGAGCCCAACCAGGCCCACTATGACGATCATCGGCACGTGGAATCGGCTGTGAATGCTCCAAAGATAGACCTGGAGCCCGACGGCAAGCAAGAGCAGGAATGAAAACGAACCCGATGCGAATAAGCCTTTCCGATCTCGGAGCCATTCCCATTTGATCGCACACATGCATCCCACGACTATTGCCTCCGAGTCGCGAGGGAATCTAAACGCCGATGGCCACTCCGGCGAGAGCCATGAAAGAACCACACGGCAGCTCAGCACGATGACGATGTAGGTCATGGCCGCGGTGAAACTCTTTCTAAACCCAAGAAACACAACGAGCGCAGGCCAAACAAAATAAAACTGTTCCTCCGCCGTGAGGGACCAAAAATGAAGAAAAATCCAAGCGCAGTCAGTGCGATAACCCATCAAGTAAGTGAGGGCAAAAAACAAGTCGTGTCGATGCAGCCGAACCAGTCCCAAGAAACTCAGCAACGCAACCACGGCGATGTAAAAATATGCGACCGGAAAAATTCGCAGCACTCGTCTTATGTAGAAGTCGCGCAGCGATATTTGCCCGGTCTTCGCTTTTTCTCTCATCAACAGAGTCGTGATGAGAAACCCCGAAATCACGAAAAATATTATTACGCCTAACCTTCCCAGCCCCCCGAGGTAACGCAAACGTTGAGGGAAATTAACTGCCAAGGTTGAATGGGAGAGAAGAACCAGCAGTATGCTCACTCCACGCAACCCGTCAAGTGAAGGAATTCGTTTCTGTATCACTTGCCCTCTGTGCCCCTGTTTGCGCACGATTCAGCGTCCCAAGGATCTGGATTGTAAAAGTTTTGAGTTCGAACCCGGCACGCGGAAGCTGCCACTTACTGTCGCCAGGTGCGATTATGTGCCGGGTCCGGAGGGGTGTCAATTTCGGCCCTCCAGGACGGCGCACCTGACAGTGCGAGCAATTCCGCTCGAGCAGCAAAAATCGAGGCCCGAAAATTCATCGGCTACGGCTGGCGAGGAATTCATTCACTAACGAGGAAAATGCTGGCAAGAAATACTGCCCGAATAAGCTTTCATTGAGAATGAAATTGTTCGATACGAAGGATGCCCCCTGCCGCGCATCCACGTCTAGAGCGAGGAAGTTCTGCTGTCCAAAGTTAACCAAAACCAGGCCATTCTGGCTCACTCGGTGGCTGCTCAAGGAATCAACCGCAACATCAATTTCTTCGCCTGGCTCCACCACAACTCGCCAGAGGAGCGCAAGCGTGTCTCCATGGCATCGGGATGAAGGCATCAGAACGCTCGACAGGCGGTTCAGCAACACTTGGCTGTTCGTCGCAACCGCAATAGTGGCGCCCTGCAATTGGTACGCCTGTTCAAGGGGCGTGGGAGTGAATCGTCTTTGAGCATCGATCGTCATTTAGTTTGTTTCCAGGCCTTTTTAACTGGCGAGACACTAAACTGCACAGAATCTCGACAACTCGTCCGCAGCCTGCGCGGGCGAAAGCCCGTGGTGCATCACCCAGCATTGCTGCTTTACGAGATCCCTTATAGTTTCTAACTGAGGCGCCCGCATTGCTGACAAACACGTCGGTAGCTTATCAAGTTCCGGAGCAAAGCGTTCGAAGGCTGCATCAGAACTGATTGGCTCGAAGACGGCACGTCCGTGGCCCTTTTCGATGAAAACCATCCATTGCGGTTCACATGACAACGCGCGATTTGCTCCGAACAGCGAAACCGGATCTACCTCGTAAGCCATTTCACCGTTCAAGCTGCGTGCGGGGTTCATGCTCGCCAGTTTCGGGAAGAACTTGACCGCATCCGGTAGTAGCTTCACAGGCAAGGGAATGCCCCACGCGCACACTGCAGCGCCTTCCCGTGAAAAATAAGTCCAGTCGTCAGACAGGTATGCGAACTCGTTTAGAGAAAGGGAGAGTGCCAACGTGGACTTGCCGCTTCCCGAGTTCCCACTCAAAATGAGTCCGCGCCCGTTCTTGACTAAACAAGCACAATGAAGGGGCGTTATCCCAAGCGATACACTGGTGATTCCGAGCAGAACGGGGAACACTACACTCTTCCAGTAGGCTGTGTCTTCGGCGATCTCCGGCGAGAACATTCCAACAACACGCCGCTGCAGGAGATCGATCAACATGGAACTGCTCGGTGCGTAGGCGGCATATACAAGGTGATCGAGACCTCGGAAGTGTGGTTGAGGCCAAGGTTTTTCTTCGCAAATTTCACTGTCGACGTAACAGCTCACCTTCAATGCCACCGATGTATCTTCCGCGGCTGGTTGAAATATCTCCTTCCCGGCTGCCAGAATCTGTGGAGCGTTGGTTGTGATCGACCATACGGATCCCGCCACAAGAAAACGCGCTTCAAGTGGGAGAAATGGGCCGGCAAGTCGCCGAGGAGTCGCCATGCGAGTAAGTTTCGTGTACCAATCCTGATTTCTTCAATACCCTAACAAACATTGCCCGCAACTTGTCAAAAGGTCGTCAAATATTCCTGAAGTTTAGGATCCGCGCCTCTTCCTGAGGTCGAGTTGTTCGCTGTTATCGAGTTGTGACGCGCTGGATTCTGATCGCGGCCAGCGTCGGATGTCACGGTGGGGCTGTCACAGGTTGGGAACGGCTACGCGAGCCAGTGCGCTAAGGCCCAAACCTCGCCCGCAGTCAGTCGCGTACAGAAGTACCTTTGAACTTTCCCACGACGGCGAGATCGCGTTACAAGACGCATGAGTCAATTGCTGTTCGGTTCGGGTAGCAAGCTCACGTACGACGAGATGCCAAGATCCGTTCACGAGGCGGCTGAACGCTAGGCGCGTACCGTCGGGCGAAATAGCTGCGTATCGCACTGCGCCAGTGATCTCGTTCAGGGGCTCGACCGTCGATGAATCTTTTCTCAGCAGGATCAGATGTGGATGGCTCACGGGGCCAACCGCGGCGATCAGGTCCCCCCCATCCGTGACACTCAAGTCCACAAGTTGTTGGATGGGCGCAACCGGTTGGGGAGGATCTGAAGATTCAGTCGCGCTCAGCCACACGGAGGTTGATGCTCGATCTTCACGCAGGAAAGCAAGCCATTTCCCGTTCGACGAGACTGACGGACGTTCACCGGGGGCGACGAGATCGGGGGTTAAATCAATCTGAGACGAGAGCGGGAGTCGCATGATCGAGGATTGCTGGGCGGACTCCTCCAGGTACGCGACCGGAGTCTGTGGACTGCCCGCCACCGCAAGACCATCCCCGGCCAACGGAAGATTTCTCGAAGTGCCATTCAGAAGGGTAACGGCCTCGTAGCCCTTGTCAACCATCGAGGTAAAAGCGATTTCAGCGCCTACCGGCGTGGGGCTATTTGCGCTGTAGCCTTTCATCGCGAAATTGACGCGGCGCGCAAAGTCCTCAACTCGATTGGTCACCGAGTTCCCGTATGAAAAGGCAAGAACCATGATTGCAAAAGCGGCGCCTCCCAGCCATTTTCGTTCCACACGAATTCGCCGGCCCGATTTTGCTATGTGCAGCAACCAAACGTAAATTGCAAAATTTCCTATGAGCCTCCGCAGAGACAAGGACTTTCCCAGGAAGGCCGGCGCGGGTGAGCAAATGAAGGCAAAAACGAGTAGGAGGGTGGGAGCGGTAGCGCGGGCAGGCTCCTTCAGCGCTATGTCGATCGCAACGACCGCGGTAAAGATAAGGACACAGTAGTGATATGAGGAGGGCATCGAAGATAGCAAAAGAATCAGTGAAACGAAAGCTGCCCAATCCAGTGCGTTGTTGTTATCTGTGCGGCCGTTGTCGAAAGACACCAGGTACCCGAGGATCAGCAATACCGGCGTAATCGCTTGCGCAACTGTGTACAGTAGATCGGAATTGAACAAAGGCCTGGGATTGAGCAATGGCTCGAAAAGAAACAGCTTGTGCCAAAGGGCGGAGAAGGAGGCCCATTGAAGAGTGTAGGGATCGATGATGTCCCCATGCGACGCTCGTGGAAGAACTTCCGTAAACCAAACACGATGAACCTCCCAGCCAAAGATCCCCACCGATGTAGCCATTATTATCGCTCCGCCCATAACTAGCCCGATCGCCGATCTCCAATTTCGTCTACGAATAAACAAGATCAGGAACAGTGCGGGGAATAGCTTCAGCGAGGCAGCCACAGACAATAGCAACCCGCAGCACAACCGATGGTTCGACATCGAGGCATAGTACGCACCGCAAATAAGCGCCAAAATAAGTACATAATACTGGCCGCAAACAAAATTTGCCTGCAATGGAGTGATGCAAAGAAACGAAATCAGGACGATCCGGCGACATGAGAGACGGGTAACGCGATGCAATATCCAAAGTGCGAGAACCAGAAACGCAATGTTCAGAGTCAGCCACACCCGTTTCGCCGCAAGTGCGGGGAGGCTCGCAAGCGGCAACATTGGCAGTGCGCATATTGGCGGGTTTGGCATAAAACCTACGAGAGGTTGTTCAACGGCTAAGTGGTCCTTCTGGCGTTGAAACCAGGTCCATTCATAGACGCGGTCGAGAGGAATACCTTTGTGATGTAGTACGGCTGCGACGTAATAGTTGGGGAAGTCTGTGTTGAGGGTGCGCCACGCCGGCATGAAACCTTTTAATGCGAACAGCGCCAGCAGAATAGCCAATAGCATCCATTCAGCTACAGCCAAGGATTTGGATTGAGCCCCCATGGCAGCCCATTGCTTAGGCCCGCCTTGTGGTGGCGTGGTAGCAGTCATGGCTTACTCGAGATCCCCAACTGGTTTGGGCAGGGGCGTTGCAGAATCGTGATTCTCATGGGAGGGGATGTCAGCACATCGACCTGTTTCCCTACCGCAAGTTCGCGCGCGGCATCTGGATAGTCGCTCCACACCGCAACCCACTCGGCGCATGCGTCTGGCGAAGACAAAAGCTGACTCCGGGACAAGTGTGAGTGTGCAAGTACTCTCTGATAGTCAGTACCTGCCGTGCCCGCCTCTTGGATTTCAGCCTGCGCTTCGTGCCAAGCGTCCTCCCCCTTGGTCCGGCGCACTCTTTCGAGGTAGCTTTGTGCCACGACCTCGTCAATCGGCTTGGCAAGTACGAGCGCACGCTCGTTGCCGTGAACTGAATTGTCAAGGTATTTTGCCAGGCGATAGGCGAGTTGTACTTCCGGTCTATGCGTTTCCCGCCGGACATACCAATAGCCACCAGCAGCTCCGAGCACAACACTGAGCAGTACGATTGACCGGGTCCATCGCTGCCACCTGGAAAGACCCAAGGTGGCCAACAAGAGAACAAAGTAGATGGGGATGAACACCTCGCGTGAGGTGACGTAACGTTCAGGATCCGGCTCTACGCCATGAGCGGAAAACGGGATCGCGATCAAAAACGCTCCGACGAAAGCCACCTGCATTTTCATGCGCCAGTCGAGGATCGATGGATCCTTGCAGAGCCACCAGGCTCCGAGGCCTGCAAGCACCAGAACGGGGAACTGCGTATACCTAACCAGTGTCCAACCCAAATGAACATAACGTTCAAGGCGCCAGACTGAGAGCGAGGACTCCACCACGAAATGAGAGCGCGATGAAAGCCCCCGGTTCGCCACAATCCATAGAACCGGCATCCAACCGAACAGTAACGCTCCAGTTAGCCATCCGACAAGCCGGCGATCATTACGTACAGCATAAGTTAGCGCCAGCACCGGCGCCGCTGCCCACGCTTCATATCGCGTCAGGCATGCTATGGCAAGGACAATGCTGGAAGCCAACCACCGTTCTCGGTAGAAAAGGTGAAAGCTGAACAACAACCCAGCCAACATCAAACCCTCTTGATAAGGCACGGTGGATTGGGCGAGGAAAAATGGGTTGGATACGAACAGCAACGCTGCAGGAAGGGCCCACTTCTCGCCAAACAAATCTCCAACGACCCAATAAAAGCCAACTCCTCCGAGCGCGCCGATGAAAGCAACCAGGTATCGCACCAAGGATGGATTAGTCGAAATTTTTGTAATGCCAAAAATGAGCACCTGCAGCATTGGCAGCTGGTGTCCCATGACAAGTCGGTCGCGATGTAACAGACGATTTAATGGATCTCCGCCAAAGATGATGGGATTGCTGTAGATGATCCCTGCCGCAAGAGCAAATCCGACCGAAAAGACCGTAACTGCATTCCAATGGCTGATCGCACCACGCGGAGTTTTTCTTTGGAGGTCGTCCATGAAGGTTTCCGTAAATCGGATTCAGTTCGCGCAGCGTTCGCAGTCTAGCTTACTCGAAACTGTTTCAATCAGAAACGCCATGGGCCTGAGATCGACCAAAAGGTTCTGACCACGGTACTTACCTCAAGAGGCAACTTTTGACCGCGGGGTCTTGGGCGTGCCTGCAGAAATAACTTGTTCAAGCACCCGATAAAATCGCCTCCGTTGGGCTCCTATATCGTGGTTGGCTAAGAGCACTTCCGCACCCTTCGCTGCTAGCGTTTCACGATCTACTGGCGAGACCGCGATCTTTCGGATGGTGCGCGCCAATGTACTTGAACTGAATTCCTCCACGATTTCGGCAAAGCCCTGCTCACGTGCGTAGCGAACCAAGCTGGAATACTTGGGGCCTAAAACCAGAATCGGTTTGCCCGCAGCAAGATAGTCTGCGATCTTAGAAGGAAACGCGGTTTCCACTGCTTTCCGAGCTCCCGGAGAGAATGAATAAGGGAGAAACAGGATGTCTGCGTTTGCCAGGACCGTCGGCAATTCAGACTGTGACACCCAGCCTCCGTTGGTAATCCCGGGACTGCTCCAACCAAACGTCAGAATTTCTGCGTCTGTCAGAGGCGTGCAAAGATGCAGCCTTGCATTTGGAAGCCCATACTTTTTCAACATTCCCTTCATGATTGTGCTAACGAGTAAGTCCAGACAGTCTTTGACCGTATAACCGACCGTGCCGGCGAATAGGATGACCGGACCGGAGCCATTGTCGCGTAGAGTGTGCCCGTCCTGTTGCCGCGGACGAATAGTAGTGGAGGGCAACTGAAGCTCCGACTGCATGCCGCACTCGTCAAGGACCAAGCGTTGCATTTCTGGGCTGACAGCATAGATATGAGCTGCGTTCCACAAAGTCCTTTTCGTCAAACGTCGACCCATTCCACCTGTGAAAGTCGAGGCCGCGAAATTCCCAGAGACAAAATTGTCATGCACCATAACGATGTGTGGCGTCCTCGTGACCCAGGCCGCGAGCGCCGCCGCGAGATAATAACGCCCCTGAATAATCGAAATCACTGTTTTGACCCGTTGGCGCTTGATCACCAATACGGCTCGGAGTGCTACCAAAGCGAGGATCAGACAGTTGATGACGATTTTAAGTTTCGCTACCCAGAAGTTCGGAGAGTTACGCAGAAACGGGAAGGCAATGTGACGACATCCGAGCAAGTCCGGGGCTGCCGTCGCCCTCATCCCAAGCTTGGACGCCATTATTGTGAGGGAATCCGTCGGATGTTTGTCGAGCAACCGTCTCAGAAGAATCGCCCCGCCATGATGATTGGAGGGCGGGAACTCGCCAATGTACAGGAGTCGTGGGACCGTTGCGGCACCCACCTCTTCATCGTTGAGCGGTACGACGTTCATCTCGGCTGGTGTTTTCCGGGGCTCAACGCAGCGGGGGCAGGATTCGATAGGTGGTAGACCCCGCGCATCCAATCAGCCGTGATGCGAAGGCCTTCTTCCAAACTGTACGTGTCCCGGTGTGAGAGGTCTCTAGTCGCCTTCGAGACGTCGACCAGCTTATGGTGAGTCGTGAGACCTTCCGCATCGCGATGTTGGGCCAGTGACGGTGACGCCCCGGTAACCTTCAGCACAACGTTGGAGAGTTCCTCGATGGTGTGGTGCTGAGTTCCACCGATATTGTAGGTCTCGCCGGTGCGGAAATTCTCGGTGATGTTGGCCAAAGTACGGATTGTATCCGGCAAGAACGTAGAAGTGCGTGAGTGGCCCCGAAATACCGTCCACGGGAGCCCATGCAGCGCGCAATAAAGAAAGCGGCAATTCACGGAGCGGTAGGGACTATAGTACTCGCCTGGTCCAAAGGTATTGAACAGACGCACCACCACCGACTCCGTCCCATATCGCAGCGCCGAGTTACGCACCTGCATTTCGTTTACCCACTTAGTCATCGCGTAGTCGTTCAGTTGTTTGATTTCGTGGTCGTCCATTACCGTTTCGACCATCAGATCTGGCCAATCCCCATACACTTCCGAAGATGAAAAATGAATCAAACGAAAGGAGAACCGCTCTTGCAGACGAATAACGTTCTTTGTCCCGACCGCATTGGTGCGCCAGAGGGTCTCGTAGAAATCTTCTCCGTTCCACCGCCCGAACTCCGCGGCACAGTGATAGACATAGTCGAAGGCACCCAATCGCTCTATCACCCTTTCGATCTGCCGGAACTCTCCGACATCGCAACGTGCGTAGAGTGGCGTACATACATCACCGCGGACGGAGAATCCCACTTCGTCCGGCTGATGCGCAACATCACAGGAAACTACATGATGTCCACGTTGCCGGAGATCGGACACCAGTCCGCCGCCGATAGTGCCTAAACCCCCAGTTACTAAGATTCTCATGTTCACCAGCTCTACCGAGCG
>Ga0206892_1030_pt2 | contig 10727 bp, 12 predicted proteins | sample Alteio_BWOrgHeat_56_FD_153257 | JGI IMG/M metagenome (GOLD analysis project Ga0206892, IMG submission 153257) | Enriched cells from forest soil in Barre Woods Harvard Forest LTER site, Petersham, Massachusetts, United States - Alteio_BWOrgHeat_Nextera8 ... | reverse complement strand
GTTGATTGAATTCCTCTTCGCTCTCACCGGGAAGGAGTATGTCCCGAGCATTAAGTCCGAGAGTGGTTGCATTCTGGCTGGCAAAAAACTTTCCGCGTTCGGACTTCGGCCCGGTCGATTTCTGCGCGTTCTCCTTGTTCGCCTTCGCTTTGGCCTCTGTGACTGTCTTAGGTATCCTCATAGATCGGCTCCCTGCGCTCAGCACAGCAACCGTGGTCGCCGGCAAACGCATAGTTTGGATTTTGTAGAACTTTGGGAACCAATCAAGGACGGTATACAGACAAACAGCCCGGTTAGATCTAAACCGCTTCCTGCTCAAGACAAAATTTGCCGGCATAACGAACCGTGTCACTGGGACTGCGAAACCTTGAGTCTTTTTGAGGGCGACTTCAGCGCCGCCCTCAAGTCCCACCGGTGGAGCGCAGCCAGCATTACGTCGTATTCGTCGATTCTCGCCGAAAGCACGCCATCCATCGGCCAATATTAGCGGCAATCTTCTCAACCCTGATAACTTCCGATGCAGTCTCCGGGCAAAGTTCGGAATATAGACGTGTGCGTATGGCTTCGAGTTGCTGCCGGTCATCCCCGTTCAAAACCAACTCCTGAGAGAAGATGCCGTGCGTGATTGCATTTCGCTTTGAGAGTCGCGTTCCGGCGGCGGTCCGCGGTCCCGTGGATTTCTTGGCGTTCGCCCTGTTAGCGTCAATTACGACTTGCGTCACCTTACGCTTTACCATTGGTGTTCTCCTTTTGGGGCCCGACACTGGTTCGTCCAGACAAGTTTCGGAGTCTTCAAAGAAACGTAGAGTTCACGTCCATAGTGTCGGGCTGACCTAAGGGACGCGATCAGTCCACGGTCCAGTCTCGCGCCGAAATGCGCGCAGACCGAGCAGAGAGACTCCCAATAAGTTATGTGGATTGCTATACTTCCCAGACTAATTCTTTGGTGAGTTTACTTCCCGTTCGCGAAGCGCATTTGCTTCCCAATCTTTCGCTTCCACCGCATGGTAAGGAGAAAGATCTCAGATTGCCAAGGTCTCATTGGTACATCTCTCCCCTGTCAGAGGGGCATGTCCTCTTGGTACATCACCCAATCATGCGTAATCCCCTAGCAGGCCGCCGCAGAAAGCGGTCGCCGAACGATTCGACCCACCATCGCAGCTATGTTCTTGTCGCTGCACGAACCATTGCGGCCCATTCCAGCAGTTGATCCATTGGCGTGTAGTTGAGGATTCTTTTTCAATCAAACTCACTTCTTTCGCAGTCAGAACTTCACAAACAATTTGCTCGGATGCACGCCCAACGCGTCCGCCAGCTTGAGGATGTTCAGCAGCGAAACCTGTACTTCATTTTCTGCAAAATAACATAGGCGCAGCAATGCTTGGGCCATGCGGATCCATCAATTAATTGGCTAGTGCGTGCCACATCGCGGGTCGAAAATCCCGGTTCACCCCGGAGTTACGAACCCGGTAATGATCCCGCGGAATTTCGTTTTTTTCTCTCCTTCTCAGGTCTATTGGGGGCAGACGGGTGCGCTGGAGCAACCTTGAACGATGCTTCTAACAGGCTTTCGATTTGCTGATTGACGGACCGGTGTTCCCGTTTGGCCAGATCGACTAGCCGAGCTTTTAGATTCGCTGGAATTCTTATCAGTAGGGGCACTTTGGATTCTGGCATTTGGACCTAAATATCCCAGTGATTAACAAACGGTTGTCGACAAACAGATATCTTTTTGATATCATATTGATATAACATTGAATATCGGAGGCTTATGCCTAACACACACATTATGAAGTTAACACGTCAGAACTTGCGCATCGCTAAGAAACTACATCCCGATGTCACTGATTTACAACTGTTACAGCTTCGGCAGCTCACCCGTGCGCAGCGCTTTTCAGTTGCCGCTGGCGACTTGATTTTATTAGACAGAAAATGGTACGCCACCCACGCGGGTCTTCTGCGGTTAGCTGAAAGGAAGCATTGCACGGGCATCCAGACGGAATTGGAAGCGCATGTGTCTAATCCTGCAGACAGTCACTGGGTCTTCAGGGCGACGGTCATGAAATCGGGTTCCCGAACGTTTAACGGCTATGGCGACGCATGTCCGGCCAACGTTTCTCCACTGGTTCGGGGGGCTGAACTCCGCATTGCGGAAACTCGCGCGGTAAACCGGGCGATCCGAAAGGCATGTGCGATTGGTATTTGTTCGGTAGAAGAGATCGGTTCCTTAGCTGGGACCCCAGAGTCTTCCCGAGAGGTGAAAAAGGTTCCGCCGCAACCTGCCAACGGCAACTACGGAGGACCCAAAGTTCGGGATCGTCTGTGTCAATTGATCCGCCAGCATGGACTCGATGGCAACTCAGTTAAGGCCTACGCCACTGATTTTTGTGGCACCAAAACCCTCCGCGAAGCCACCCGTGAGCAGGTCGAGAACTTCGTCTCTCACTTAGCGGACTGGGCCGACAAAGACCGCAACGCCTTGCTTTGCCAGCTCAACAGTTACCCTCGCCAGAAAGAAGGTGCCGCATGAGACGCCAAATCGCGGGCTTGCATGCCGCCGACCGCTGTGCCGCCGACCAGATCCCCGATGGACTCTTTCTGGTTCGCGTCCAGCGTGCAAAGTTCCGTCGATACGCACAGAAGCCCTACTACACGGTAGATCTAGCCATTCTCGAACCACGCAGATTTGCCGGCCATGTCATTTCGAGTCGGCTCTATTGCAGCCCAAAAGCCCTGTGGAAGCTGAATTGGTTCCTGCGCGACTTCGGCTACGATGCCTCGCTGCTCGACCGCGATGAAGTAGATGAAAGTCAGCTCGCAGGCCTTCAGGGTGTGGTCAAGATCAGCCATATCGTCTTCAATGGCACTTCCCTGCTCCGACTGGACGGATTCGCTCCCGCCAGCCGTTGGCCGGAATTGTCACCATCCAATCTGGACAGTCCGCAGGTGGCCTGATGACCTATAGCTACACCCAGATCAGCCAATACTTGACCTGCCCCAGGCGGTATCGCCACCGGTATCTCGATGGCTGGAAAGAAAAGGATACCCGGGCCGCGATGCTGTTCGGTCGCGCATTCGAACAGGCTCTGGGCGCCTACTTTCGACGTGAAGATCCAGGAGACATCCTGTTCCGCGAATGGTCAGCCTGCAAAAATCAAGAGGTGCGCTTTTCGAATAAGGATTCGTGGGATCGCATGCTTGAACAGGGGATCATGTTGCTGACCCGTTTCTGTCAGGACAATCGCGTCCGGATTCCGCAGCCACGCCGCAATCTGCAGGTTAAGTTCACACGGCCAGTTTCGGACAAGAATGACTTCGTGGCCTACGTCGATGGCATTGGGACACTGGATGGGAAACGGTGCCTGCTGGAGTGGAAGACATCCTCGAGCCGCTATCCGGAGGAACCCGCCGGGTTGTTGGCTCTCGATCCACAGCTCGTGTGCTACTCCTGGATCACCGGAATCTCCGAAGTCGCGCAGGTAGTATTCGTCCGCAAGCGGCTGGTCGAAGTGCAATACCTGCGCACCTCCATCACCGAGGAACAACGCGCGGAATTCGGGCAGTTGGTCGAAGATACGATCGGTCGTGTCGAGTCGGCACAGTTCCCTGCGCACAGTGGCATCCGCTTCCCCCAGAATCCCTGCAGTACTTGTCCTTATATTGGGCTTTGCCTGGGGAAACCGGAATTGGTCAACATCGCGCTCGTAAGACGGCCGGGAGCCGAGGACCTTGGTTGGCTTGACGAACTTACTTACTAGGAATCCGCCCATGTTGCCCAAGCTCAATCGTCGGCGAGCGGTATTTGTGCTTACGAAGATCGATGAGATTTTGGCGTGGGAAAGGCAAAAAGACGCTGAGCGAGACACTCGCTTCGTCGAGCTGGGCCGCTACCTCTGTGAAGTTCGAGCCGGGCAATACTGGCGGGTCGACAACGTCAAATCATTCGATGAGTTTTTGGAACGGCGGTTTCCGGAGTCGAGACGGAAGGCGTACTACCTCATGTCCATCCATGAACATCTGCCGCCGCAGGCGAGGAACGAGCTCAAAGAAGTGGGCTGGACGAAGGGGCTGGAACTGGCCAAGGTAGCACGCAGAGACCGGGAGAACTTCGATTGTGCAACCTGGTTGCACAAAGCTCGCGAGTTGCCCAAGGAAGAGTTCAAGCAGGAAGTCGAGAAGGAGCTAACCGGGCGAGACTCGGAACCCTGGGAGATTACTTACTTCAAGTTGTACAAGAGCCAGATGCCGGTGATTGAACAGGCAATCGAGACCGCGGCATTGATGTTGGGGACGGACAAATCGCGAGGCTATTGCCTGGAGATGATCTGCGCGGATTTTCTGGCGGGAGCCAATCTCGAAAGCGGAAATCCAAACGTACTCTTGCGGACAGTATTGCGGTTGTTTGAGTTCCTGCCAGGCAAAGAAAAGCAAGAGTTTCTCCAACAGGTTGGCGAGAATGCATTGTGACTCGGGTCGTGCCCAAACAACGTCGCATTCGACTCGAACGAGAGCCGTACGCAGAACTTCGACAGCAGGTGCTGCGCCGCGATGGCTGGAAGTGCCAGGCATGCGGCACAATGTCAAACCTCGAAGTTCACCACCTGGAATTTCGAAGTCACTCCGGCGATGATTCTGAGCAGAACTTGATCACTCTATGTGGCTCATGTCACAAAACGGCGCATAGGACCTGACGGCTTCTCGCGTGCCCGCGAAGCTAGAATCCACCTTAATTCCTAGCATCAGGTGTTCGATGATCAGACCTTCTAAATACCTGCAGTTGGCCCGGCGCGGGTGAAATAAATGCAAGCTGATAATCCGAGCGGAGTTGCTGATACAACGGGAACTTCGAGGCTTCTACATCGTCGGGATCTCCACCACCCCAGAGCAGAACGTAATCGATCCTCTTAGATGCCCGGTGCTCGAAATCGTTGAGATCAATAAGCTGTGGGCTCCGAGACATGTTTGAAACCAACGTCTTGAAGGAGGCTAATGGCATAGCCTCGTAGAAATTGGCCTGTGGCTGGTATTCGATCGGGAAGGTGTTGCCGATCGCTTCGTAGTTATACAGCAACACCGACCGACTCGGAAGCGCACTTAACCCACCTGCATGCACCAACACCCAAGGTCGCACTATAGAGAGAACCGGCACCGCACTGTCTAGGGGATCACAGTAGCAGACAGATAGAACCGTACTCCCCGGCTGAATGACGCTACTCGCGAGGTCGAATGCGTCAAACAAGGGACTAAGTCGCGCTCGCCATTGTACCTCGCTGATCAAACTCAGGCTTACTACGAGTACAGCAGCCCAAGTCGCAACCTTCCTATGAAAGGAATTCCATTCCTGACAAGCGACCCAGAGCAAAGCGGCGCAAAGAGCGAACAAAGCCAGCCGCTCGGAAACGAAGGATCCTCCGAACAACGAATCGGGCATTACGACATACATGGCAGTGCATACGGCCGAAATTGCGAGGAGCCCATCAGTTGGGATAGTCTTTCGGAGCTTGATCCTACAGATACCCAGAGAACAGATGCTGCCGGCTAAGAATAAGGCAAATAAAACGAGGAATAACGTGTCCAATCTCGATCTGGTATTTACCAGAACGAACAAACCGCGGTAGAGTGATAGGCGTTCCCAAAAGGAAGATCCCCTTGGGAAATTTTCGCCATGGGCTCCTCGCAAGAAAATCAGCGCCATGAAGAGGCAAGGCATTAATGCGAGCTCAGGGACCACGATTCGCTTCAGCAGAGGGAGCCATTCCCGCTGCGGCGATCGAGTTTGAGAAGTCAACTCGTCCAAGCTGTAGCAAATCGCCATCACACCAATGAAAAATGCGACCATGAGAAAGCAAAAGATATGGCTAAAGTAGACAGTAACTCCAAATCCGGCTAATGCAATCGCGTGTGGCCAAAGAATTTGGTCCCTCCTTCGCATCCAATAGCCGAACGCCAGCAGGAACAGCGCGAGGCCGTAGCAGAAATTGTAGAAGCCCATCCCCAAAAGGAAGTTGTTTGCCAGCATCAGGCCTAAAACCCAGAAATCGCCCGCATTCTTGCGCAAAGAGCTAAGCGCGTAGACAAATCCTGCGCAGAAAAGCGCGAAATATCCGGTGACCAGAACTTTCTCAGCGACCGCTGGTCGGAAAAAGCTGAACATACCTGCAAGTAGCGCCTCGATTGCCCAGTTAGGCACTGGCCTCTGATTCAGTTGATAGATCTGGGCAATGCCTGGCCATTCGGGAGACTGGATGTTTCGCAGCAGTGCTGCGTTGTAGAGGTGCATGGGGCCGTCCTGTGTTGCGAAATGCGGAAGCGCCCAAATGATCCCAATTTGTAACGCAAATAGAATGCAAAAGACGATCCGATGACTGTTGGAAAATAAAGATTGATAGGCCTTCTCGCGACGAGGCATGAACTCGTCAGCGCCAGGAGGTTCGTTCTTTAGTAGATTCGGCAAGTAGTCTAAGCGAACACTCACGAATTAAACAGCAGCAGCGCGTTCTTTGATGGAATACTTTATCAGGCACCACACGGCGCGGAATCCGTCTTCCCATCCGATCTTTTTCCCTTCTTCGTAGGTGCGCCCCCAGTAACTGATACCCACTTCATAGATGCGCAGGCGGCGCCTCGCAATCTTGACTGTAATCTCTGGCTCAAAGCCAAATCGGTTCTCCTCGATTGGAATAGACTGGATTACCTCACGGCGGAAAACTTTATAGCAAGTTTCCATATCGGTCAGGTTGATGTTCGTAAGACAATTTGAGAGTAGCGTGAGCAGCCGGTTTCCCACCGAGTGCCAGAAGTAGAGCACGCGGTGAGGAGCCGCGCCCAAGAAGCGCGAGCCGTACACCACATCAGCCTTGCCTTGTACCAAGGGATCGAGCAGTAGCGGATAATCTGTGGGATCATATTCCAGGTCGGCATCCTGGATGACCACGAAGTCCCCCGTGGCCTCTTGAATTCCGCGGCGTAGCGCCGCTCCTTTGCCCATATTTCGCGCTTGTAGAAGAACTTGAACCTGTCGATATTGGCTGTGCAACCCGTCAAGAATTTCGCGAGAACCATCCTGCGATCCGTCATCCACGCAAAGCACTTCGAGTTCGAGCGGTACTGCCAGAACGCGCTCCACTACATGGCGCAACGTGGCACGTTCGTTGTACACAGACATAACAACCGACAATTTCATAGAAGCACCGAATTGCTCGCCAAGTTTAATACCGGGAACCTCGATGACCAAACGGAGAATTGCTCTCATCATACAGGCCAGTACGAACTTTCTTGAGTTCTCAGTCAGCCACGCACTCGTTGCAACTATGGGGGCGAAAGAATCTGGTTCCTCTACCCAGCGCGAGGATGTTCGCGCCGCGTGGCGGCGCTCTATGGGGGGCGATCTTCTCTCGCCGGCATTGCCACCAACTTGCATACGAAAGCCAACGCGAGCAAGCGTTCAGTCGTGCTTTGAGTCGGTCGCAGGCGATTCGTGTCAAGCTGGGAGGCCCTCCCGCAGGAGATTCCCGGACAAACCTAAGGGGATGCACTGGCGGATGTACAACCAACTTTGCCTGGAATTCGAGGAAGCAGAAAACCGCTCCTGTCTGCCTTGGCTCATTAGGCTGATCCTGCAACCCGGAGGTCTATGACCGTTCGGTCTGACTCCGACGCATCGGACGCTCTGCCAACGTTAGGTGCTCTTGGTATCTACTTCAAATTGTACAAGAGCCAGATGCCGGTGATTGAACAGGCAATCGAGACCGCGGCACTGATGTTGGGGACGGACAAATCGCGAGGCTATTGCCTGGAGATGATCTGCGCGGATTTTCTGGCGGGAGCTACTCTCGAGAGTGGAGATGCGAAAGTACTGTTGCGGACGGTATTGCGGTTGTTTGAGTTCCTGCCGGGAGAAGACAAGCAAGAGTTTCTCCAACACGTTGGCGAGAATGCATTGTGACTCGGGTCGCATCCAAACGACTTCGTATTCGACTCGAACGAGAGCCGTACGAACAACTGCGTCAGCAGGCGCTGCGCCGGGATGGCTGGAGGTGCCAGGCATGCGGCACCATGTCAACCCTCGAAGTTCACCACCTACAATTTCGGAGTCACTCCGGCGATGATTCTGAGCAGAACTTGATTACGCTATGTGGCTCATGTCATAGAACGACGCACCGGAGCTGACGGCTTCTTAGGTTCCCGAACCGTTTCCACCCACTACTACTGCGGAGTGAGCTTGATGTAGTCGAAAGCTAATGTAAATCCGCTGCTTGCCGCGTTACGACCGGTGACGGTGAATTTGAAGGTGTAGTTGCCGGGAGCACTGAGCGTTACCGCCCCCAGATCAAATTCCTTGAAGACGCCGTTCCCGTTGTTGCTGTACTGATCGGTAACCGGGCCGGTATTCGCTCCATTCACCGAGAGTTGCCCAATTCCTCGAGTATTGAACGCCTTGGTGCCGTACTTCACGTCATAGGTACCAGCCTGAGTGACGTTCAGTGTTAGTTGAATGTAGTTTCCCGCTTGCGTTGCATCCACGATGATGCCCACGCCGTCGGTAAATCCCGACCAGCTGAAGACCCTTGCGTTGGGAACGCCGCTGGAAGGCACAGTTTCAGCTTCGTACTGAATCGGCGCCCCTTTAGAAATCGTATACAAGCCACTGGCAATGGCGCTGTTGTTGAAGCCCGCCGCCACGGCAATCGCCTGAATCGTCGTGGTCGTGTTGACCTGCACGGTTGTGCACACCAGCGAACTTGCCGTCGGCGTAGTCCCGTCCGTCGTGCAGTGAATCACTGCGCCAGAGGTCGTGTCGGACAGAGTTACCGACTGGGGTGAGTTATACGTTCCCGGCAACGGATTGAACGTTGGCGTCGACGCCGTCGGCAACCCGTTGTTTGAATAGGTCCAGGAAATAATCTCCTGCGTGGCGCTTGCTCCACCCGTACCTCCAGTGAAACCAACATAAGCTGTGTTTCCGCCCACCGTGCTCGGAATGTTGATTGGCCAACTCGCGCTGAACGTTTGAGTCGGCGTTGCCGCATCCGTGATCGTCATCTTCAATGTGGTTCCGTCGTATGTCATATGCACGTTGAAGACGTCACCGCTATGCAGGTTCACTCCAGAACTGGTCATGTCCAACGCCGGGGTGGTCGGAGAAGCCCCGTTGGTGTACATGCCGGTCGAGTCCGCCCCTTCTCCTGCATTGTTGTAGAGGTCGAACTTCACCGCTACGCTCTTCCCTATTCCCGGCGCCCCTCCCGGCGTATCAGGGCCGTAGCCTAGCCCTCCGCCTGTAGGCCCGAGTGCGGTTGGCCCGGTTCCCTGGATGGTGAAGGTCATGCCGTCAGCATTGGGGTTCGCAAGCTGGAAGCTGAAGTCGGTTGTGAAGGTCTGGATGCTCGTCAGAGTGCTGAAGAAGGTTGTGCTGGCTTCATTGGTGCCTCCATCAGTTAGCCGCAAACGAGTGCCGTTGATGATCGACTTCCCGTTCAACGTAAGCCCAGTAGCCGTAAAGCCCGCGCCATAGTTAATCCCCCCGCCCGAGGAGATCGTGTAAACTCCGCTCGCAACCGCGCTGTTGTTGAAGCCGGAGGCCACTGCGATCGCCTTGATCGTCGTGGTTGTATTCACCTGCACCGTAGTACAAACCGGCGAACTAGCCGTCGGCGTAGACCCGTCCGTTGTGCAATGAATCGCGGCCCCCGCCGTGGTATCCGACAGCGTCACTGATTGCGGGGACGTATAGTTCCCCGGCAACGGATTGAACGTCGGCGTCGCTGCGACTAGTGTGTAAGTCCCGCTCGCCACGGCGCTGTTGTTAAATCCAGGCGCCACGGCAATCGCCTGGATCGTGGTGGTCGTATTGACCTGCACGGTTGTACAAACCGGCGAACTTGCCGTCGGCGTACTCCCGTCCATCGTGCAGTGAATCACCGCTCCCGTGGTCGTATCGGATAGCGTTACCGTTTGCGTTGAGTTATATGTTCCCGGCAGCGGATTGAACGTCGGCGTCGCTGCGATAAGTGTGTATGTCCCACTGGCCACGGCGCTGTTGTTGAATCCCGGCGCCACGGCAATCGCCTGGATCGTCGTGTTCCTGTTGACCTGCACGGTTGTGCACACCGGCGAACCTGCCGTCGGCGTAGTCCCGTCCGTGGTGCAGTGAATCACCGCTCCAGAGGTTGTATCGGACAGCGTCACCGACTGGGGCGAGTTATACGTTCCCGGCAACGGGCTGAACGTCGGCGTCGCCGCAGTCGATGTTCCGGAGGATGCCACGTACGTCCAGCTGATAATTTCCTGCGTGGCCGTTACTCCACCAGTGCCCCCAGTGAAACCCACATTCGCGGTATTTCCTCCCACCGTGGCCGAAATATTTATTGGCCAACTGGCACTGAAAGTCTGACTGGGCGTTACCGCGTCCGTGACCGTCATCTTCAACGTGGTTCCGTCGTATGTCATATGCACGTTGAAGACGTCACCGCTATGCAGGTTCACTCCAGAACTGGTCATGTCCAACGCCGGGGTGGTCGGAGAAGCCCCGTTGGTGTACATGCCGGTCGAGTCCGCCCCTTCTCCTGCATTGTTGTAGAGGTCGAACTTCACCGCTACGCTCTTCCCTATTCCCGGCGCCCCTCCCGGCGTATCAGGGCCGTAGCCTAGCCCTCCGCCTGTAGGCCCGAGTGCGGTTGGCCCGGTTCCCTGGATGGTGAAGGTCATGCCGTCAGCATTGGGGTTCG
>Ga0206892_1070_pt1 | contig 10735 bp, 11 predicted proteins | sample Alteio_BWOrgHeat_56_FD_153257 | JGI IMG/M metagenome (GOLD analysis project Ga0206892, IMG submission 153257) | Enriched cells from forest soil in Barre Woods Harvard Forest LTER site, Petersham, Massachusetts, United States - Alteio_BWOrgHeat_Nextera8 ... | reverse complement strand
AGAAGAATGGCCAGCCGCTTAGTAGTCATACGAGATGGGGCTAATGGGTTTACGCTCGCCCTCTTCCCCTTCCGCGGCCGGAGAACTCGACACCGTGTCCGGCGCGGCGATCGTCTTGGCGATGCGGGCGCTGGCTTTGCTCCAGTTGCGATTGAGCAGGTTGGAAAAAGCCACCATCACCAGCACCGCGCAGGGGAAAAAGACGATCAAGCCGGAGAGATCGTGGTACGGGCCGCCGGCGATCTCCGGGTTCCACCACTTGGCCACCAGCACCACGGAAAAGAGCCGGGCGATATTGCCCACCAACGCGAAGAGGATGGAACTGCCGAAGATCACCCATCGCTTCCACGCTTCCTTCTGCGTAAAGTAGACGTAGAGCGCGGCGAGCAGGCTCATGGCCATGAGCGAGCGAATCCCGCTGCACCCGCCCGCCACCTCAAACGAATGACCATCCACGTTAATCGTCGTGCCGATGATCTGCACCCGGATGCCCAGCCATCCGCAGAGCATTCCCACGGTCTTCGAGGCCAGCAATTGCAGGGAAACAGTCCCCTGGATGACATTGCCGATCGGCACCATGAAAAGCATGAGCAGGCACGGAAAGATGAAGCTGCGGGCGAAGGCCCGGCCGCCCACGAACTCCGCCGCCCCGTAGACAATGAGGGGCACGCCGACGATGGCGATACGGGGCTGTAGGCAGCGAACGGCGAGGACATAAAAGACGACCCCCATGATCACGAAGGCCAATCCCCGCATGCTTGGCGCTTTCGCCACGGCCATCAGTTCTCCACGCCGCAACCATAGGATCACGGCGATAATCGGCAGCAGAAAGCGGCAGTGCACCTGGTCGTTTTCGTCATTCCAGCCACTCCACGCCCATTCCGCCGTCGATTGGCTCCCATTCATGTACACCCGGTAGAAGCCGAAGAAATACACCAGCACACCTGCGATCAGGGCGAGCAGCACGGCGCCGGCCGGGTCGCGACGCATCCATGCCAGAACACCCGCGGCCGTTTCACCGGCGGAAGGAGCGTGGGGTTCAGACATCACTGCAGAGGACATGGGGCACGGGACTCTACAGAATACACCGCGGGTTTCAATGGTCGCAACTGTCACAATCTTGCCACAGGCCTGTAACTTATGTATGCTGCCATCCCTCCCTTGGACGCGCGCGACCCTCAATCCACTTCGACCCGCCCCAAGCTCCTGCTCCTCGAATTGTGGGGCCTCGGCGACCTGACCTTTACCACGACCCTGCTCCGGAGCGCCCGGGAGAAATTCGAAATCACCCTGTTAGGCAAGGACCACGCCGCGCCGCTCTTGCAGCCGTCCTTTCCCGATGTCCATTTCATCACTTTCGATGCGCCCTGGACGGCGTTCCGCGGCAAATACGACCTCCGGCGCTGGAACTGGCGGGAACTTTTCACCCTTTTCCTGCGCCTGCGCGCACAGCATTTCGACGCCGCTGTCTCTGTGCGCACCGACCCACGCGACCATTTGTTCATGCTGCTCGCCGGCGCCCGCTCCCGTTACGGCATTCCCACCCAGGGCAGCGAGCCGTTTCTCACCCACCCACTGCATCGCCTCACCGACCGGCGGCACAAGGTGGAGGATTGGCGCGACTTGGGCTGCATGCTGGATCTCCCCGGCATGGACGATGCCGGGCCGTATCTGGAACACGCGCGCTACCATTCGGCGGACGTCGACGAGATGTTTGCCAGGCTTTCCGGCAAACCCATCCTCTGCTTGCATCCCGGCGCGCGGGTCGCCGTCCGCCGCTGGCCCGAGGAATACTTTACCCAGATCGTCGAGAAACTCCGCGCGCAGTTCGATTTCGACCTGGTCCTGGTACCGGGTCCGGAAGGCTGCGGCCGTGCCTTGACTTCGCTGGCGGACCTGGTGCTGCGTCCGTTGGAGATTCCGGAGTTGGTGGATGTGCTCGGTAGAGCGGATCTGGTACTGTGCAACGACAGTGGCCCCGCCCACATTGCCGCGGCCTGTGGGCGGCCCGTGGTGGCGATCTTCGGGCAGGGCGATCCCGATTGGTTCCGCCCGTGGGGCGACCAGCATTACGTCGTCATTCGCGATATCTGCCCGTGGAGACCGTGCTTCGACTATTGCAAATTCTCCGAGCCCTACTGCATGACCAAACTGTTTCCGGACGAGGTCTGGCCGGAGATTCGCGACCATCTCCACAGCTTGATCGAGCGCGGTCTCCTGCCTCATGAATTTGCCAAAGCGGTGCAGGGTGCTCAAACATGACATGCTCCGTCGCGGCTTTGATCGCCACCTACCGGCGTCCGGCGGAACTCCGAAGGCTGCTGCATTCCCTCGCGCCGTCGGGTAGTGCACTGGCGGCGGTCATCGTGGTGGACAACGAGGGCAGTGACGAGGTGCGCGACCTCGTGCAAAACGCCTGCGCCGGGGCGCACTACATCAATCCCGGGGCCAACTTGGGCTGTGGCGGTGGCCTGCACCTCGCTGAGGAGCGGGCACTCCAGTTGACCGCGGAAAATTTCACCCACCTGCTCATCCTCGACGACGATGCCGTCCTCTCGCCAGACACCTTGAGCCGTCTGCTGGCCGCGATGGAACAGGAAGGGGCCGACCTGGCTTGCCCCCTGGTGATCGATGAGCGCGGCCGGGTCGGATGGCTGCCGGGCCTGCCGCGCCATATGCAGCACGCGAACGGAACAGCACCCGAGGAATTCCGCGAGAAATTTGGCACTCAACCGCACCCTTTCATCTGGTCCCAGGGGATCTGCCTGCTCGTCTCCCGCCGCGCCATCGAGCAGTGTGGTTTTCATCGCGACGATTTTTGGGTGCGCGGCGAGGATCTCGAGTTCAGCTTGCGGGTGACCGCGCAATTTCGAGCGGTGATGGTGCCCGAAGCCGTCGTTCAACACCTCCCTCCGCCGGCGACTCCCCAGTCGTCGACCGCCGAGTACCTCAAGCATTGCGCAATGGTCCAGAATATCGCCTACGTCAGCCTCAGATTGCCCCATGGGCGTCGCGTTGCCTGGACAAACTTCGGGGCTTTGAGGGATTTTCTTCGCATCTGGTCGTGGCGCGGGCTGGTGGATCTTTTTCGCGCGTGGTGGCGGGCGATCGTTCTTGGCGAGGCGGCGGGCCGCGGCGCAGGGCGCACGTTTTTCAAGCGTTTGCCGGCTGCGTAAAGCTCTTGCCTCCCCATCACCCCTGCCGCTTTGCTCATCCAAGCCTTACCTGCGTGAAAGCGTCCGTCATTTTTGCCGCCAAATATTTCGTCTCGCTTGGCGGCAGTATTTACGTGCACACCGTCGGATTTCTGAGACCCCGCCATCGCACGCTGATTAATACGATCTGCGCCCACTTCGGCTACGCACCACGCCGTGTCCAGCCGGTGTTACCCATGGTCGATGTCAACGAAATCGCCCCCGAGCAGACGCCATTCCGGTTGCGCGAGCCAGCCGCCCAGGATGGGAACATCTCGCTTTTCGAGTTGATGGTCATCGCTCGCATCGTCGCTGCAAGACAACCCCAGCGGATGCTGGAAATCGGCACTTTCGATGGCCGGACCACTTTGAACCTCGCGTCCAATAGCGCCGGTGAAGTGCTCACCCTGGACCTGCCCCCGGAAGAACTCGATCACACCCAACACTCGCTGGCCCGCGGTGACGATTGTTACATTCGCAAGTCTACTTCCGGTGCCCGCTTCCAAGGCACGGATGTAGCCGGGCAAATCACCCAGCTCTGGGGCGATTCCGCCACCTTCGACTGGGCGCCATACGCCGCTACGTTCGATTTCATTTTTGTCGATGGCGCCCATTCACGCGAGTATTGCCTCGCCGATTCACGCAACGCTTTTCGACTGCTCAAGCCGGAGGGAGGCATCATTCTCTGGCACGATTACGACGGTCATTTCGACGGGGTCACCGAGGCGATTCACCTTCTCGCTCGCGAGGGACGGCCCATTCGCCGGATCGCTGGAACGAACCTCGCCTGCCTTCTTCAAACCCGTGCCGAAGACATTCGCCTGAAATCGTGAACTGTCCGGTCATAGGAACTCCCATCGCCGTCGTCGACTACGACGGTGCCATTGCGGAGGCGAAAGCGTGGGCCGCCGCCCGCGATCGGCCGCGCGGTATCGCTGCCGCAAACACGCATGTCGTCACCCTGGCACGACGCGAGCCCACTTTTCGGGAAGCATTGGCGAGGTTCGACCTGGTGCTGCCCGACGGCATGCCATTGGTCTGGGTGATGAACCGGAAACTCGCCGCACCGCTTCGCGATCGTGTTTATGGTCCGACCTTCATGCTCCGCTGCCTCGAGGCGACGCAGGGAAAGGATTTTGCCCACTTCTTTGTTGGGAGCACCGACGAGATTCTCGCCGCGCTCACCAACTCCTTGCGCTCGCGTTTTCCGGGACTGCAGATTGCGGGAACCTATGCGCCGCCGTTTCCACCCTGGCCTGAGGGTGAAGACGGGCGCATCATCGGGCGCATCGAAGAAAGCCGGGCAAATTTTGTCTGGATCGGTCTTGGTTGCCCGCGACAGGAGCGCTGGATAGCGGGGCACCTCGATCAACTTCCCGCCGGGGTCTATTGCGCGGTCGGTGCGGCATTTGCCTTTCATGCCGGTCGCGTCCGCCAGGCACCTGCCTGGATGCAGCGGGCGGGACTGGAATGGCTTTTCCGCCTGAGCGTCGAGCCGCGACGCCTCTGGCGTCGTTATCTGCTCTATAATTCGTTCTTCCTGGCATATTTGCTGCGCGACGCCTTGCGACCCTCCAACGCCGATACGCCCGACCCGTGAATTTCGCTGAACTTCGTTTTTGGGAACTCCTGCTGGTGGCCCTGACCATTATCCTGGGCTTGCGAGCGTTGTTGCGCAACCCGCCCGCCTGTTTCGACAAAGGGGCGCTTCTCGCCCTCGGCCTTTTCCTGCTCTGTTGTGTCAGCGGGGTCACCTTCGCCATCTTCCTGCTCGTGGCGGTATTCAGCTATCTCGGGTTGAAGTGGATTTTGTATTTCCACGGTCGCGCTCCCCGCCGGTACCTCTTCCTTCTCATCCCCCTTCAGCTCCTTCCGCTGCTCTTCTACAAGTACGGCGATTTCTTCCTGCATACCGTTTTGCATCTGCATCTCTCCGTTCCTCGCACCTGGTTGCACGGGGTCAGCGGTCTGGACTATCCCGCTTTGCGCAACCTCGTCATACCGGTCGGTATTTCGTTTTACACGTTCCAGAAGGTCGCCTTCGTCGTCGACACCATCGCTTTCAAACAGCCGCTGCCCAGGTTCCTCGACTACATGAACTTTGCTGGGTTCTTTCCGCAGATCGTTGCGGGCCCCATTGAGCGCCGAAAGGATCTGCTGCCGCAGATGGAGAACTTCCGCTTTGCCTGGAACAGCGAATCCATCGACGAAGGCACTCGCTGGATCGTGTTGGGACTCTTCTTCAAATGCGTGCTGGCCGACAATCTCGCCGCCCAATCCAACGAGGCCTCGGTCTTCAATGCTTATCAAATCTGGATGGCCAATCTCTTTTTTGGCCTGCGCATCTACTACGATTTTGCGGGTTACAGCATCGTCGCTCTGGGGTTGGCTCGTTGCCTCGGCATTCGCCTCACCCTGAACTTTGCCAGCCCCTACCTCTCCACCAGCGCCGCCGAGTTCTGGCGGCGGTGGCACATCACCCTGAGCCAATGGTTCCGCGATTATCTGTACATTCCTCTAGGCGGCGGCCGGGTGCCGTGGTGGGCGGCCAACATCGCCTTGGTCTTCGTCGTCTCCGGACTCTGGCATGGAGCTGGTTGGGGGTTCATCCTTTGGGGGGCGATGCACGGTGCGTTTCTGATTCTCAATCGCCTCGTGGCCGGGCGGGTTCCTGTTCCCGCTTTCCTGGGTTGGCTGCTCACCAATACCGCCGCCTTTTTTGCCTGGCTGTGTTTCTATGAAACCCGTCCCGCCGTTCTGTTTCGGAAACTTCACTCCCTAATTACACCTGCGTCCTATCAGCTGCATCTCGCCCGCCATGTCTTCGATGGCTATCTCAACAAACCCACCCTTAGCCTCCTGATCTGCGGCGTGGCGTTCGCCCTCGAATGGGCTTCGCTTCGTTACAAGAACGAACCTTACCATTACTTCCGGGGACGCGCGGTGAGTCTTTTCCTCATCCTGGCCATTGTCTTCCTCAGCCCTGAGAGCAACGCCGGATTCATCTACTTTGCGTTCTAAACTTCCATTCCCGCGTTTTCCTCTCCTCGCCTTGGCGGTAGCCGTCCTCGCCTTGTTGGGCCGCACTCTCATTTCCAACTACCTGGATCCCGAGATCGGGCAGGACGTCGCCACGCTGAAAACAAAATTCGCCTGGAGTGAAAGGATGACCGGGGAGCACGGCAATAAAGTCGTCTTTTGCGGCGGTTCGAGTTGCGCCCATTCGATCATGAGCATGCGTTTGCTCGAGCAGCACAACATGCCTGCGGTCAACATGGGCATGTATGCCCAACTGGGGACCCTCATGTTGACCCGCTGCACGCTCGCTCAACTCCATCGGGGCGACACGCTGATCATTGCGGTCGAGCCGCCTCTTCTGGTGCAGCACGACAAGACTTACTCCACCGCCTGCCGCCTCAGCTTTGCCGCCGGTCATCCCGAATGGCCGTATATGCCGTGGAACGAGCCGTATTTCCCCTACTTCACTACGTTTTTGAAATCCAACATCGGCCTGACTCGGCTATCTGGCATTGCCAACTACCACTTCCAGAAAGACATCCTGCGGCGCCCGGTCGAAAAACAACTCGAGGCCACCGTGGACGCGAGCGGCTGGGCGACAGCCCCCGAACGCAAGCAGATCGTCGAGCTTCCTCCCTATGAATCCGGTATTTCTCCCGAACACGCCGCCCTGCTGCTTTGGATCCGCCAATGGGGTGATCGCAATGGCATCCGTGTAGCCTACTCGCTGCCTTGGGCCTATCGTAGCCCGGCCAACGTCAAATCCCTCCAAAAGACCAATCTTTCGATCCTCTTGGAGATCAACAAAATCCTTCCCGTATTGAAGGACCAGCGGATGGGAGCTCACCCCCGGGTGGAGGATTTTTCCGATACCTACTACCACCTCATCCCCGAAGCCGCCGCCAAGCGCACCGACGAACTCGCCCGGCAGATTCAAGCGTGGGACATCTGGAATCCCGGCGAGTTGGAGGCGTGGGGAAACGCCAATCTCTAGAGCCGATTTAATTGGGGACCGCAGCCGCGAGGCTATGGCGCGCCGGCCGCCAGTTCATGTGGCCACGCAAATCCCAGCTTCGATTCGGCAAACACCACCCGCTGGCCCGGACTTTCCTTCGTGAAGAGCGCATACTCCACTGCGTGCGACCGGTACGCCCCCGCCTGCCATTTGCGCCATCGATGGTGCAACGAAAGCACCGGGGCCAGGGCCGCTTTCCACGCCGCGCCGCGAAATTCTTTCACCTCCCGGGCCCCCTGGTCGGAAGCGCCCAGGTTGGCTCCCGTAAAGGTGAATGCCGCCAACGGCTCCGGAAGCGTTGCCATCGGCGCCCGCGCTCGCAGAAGCCCATCGACCCACGGTCCATCGCCGATCACTTTCCAATGCAGGTCGAATAAATGCCCTCGCTCCACGATCGACCGCCGAAAAAAGGTCGCACACGTCAGCGTATTGAGATGCACGATCCGCACATGGGCCCGCATCGGCAGCACCATGCGTCGATACGACAGCGGTGCGCCTTGTTTATTGACGAGGATTGCATCGCCAAAGAGCACATCGATCTCCGGGTGCGTCGCAAAGAATTCCTGGACCCGCGCCAGCGCCCCCGGCAGGTACTGCTCGTCGCAATTGAGATAGGCAAGAATATCTCCCGAAGCCCGGCGCAGACCACGATTGATCGCGTCGTACATCCCCGCATCCTTCTCAATGAAAGCCCGCACTCGCGGATCCTTCGGCAGCCAATCCTGCGTACCATCGTCTGAACAGGCATCCTGGACGATATGCTCGACCTCGACTCCGCGCTGGTCCGCCACGGAGGCGATACACAACTTCAGCCATTCCGCATTGCGGAAACTGGGAGTGATGATGGAAAATCGCATCATCGTTCGTCCCGGGTTCGGCGATTACCCGCGCGTGGAGGCAACGGGTGCAATGCAAATGACATCCGATTCAATCCGGAACTCGTGGTTGGGCCAGTGCTGCCGCGCAAATTTCTGTACGGTGCCGATGCGCGGATATCCCTGCCGCCAGCCAAAAAGGCGCGCGTCATCGATCAAGATCACATCTCCGCTCTCTCCGCGATCGGCGATCATGGCCAACTCGCGGAGGATCGGCGGTTCTTTTTCTGCACCCGCAGTCACTCCACCGGAGTAATGCCCATCGAGCCAAAAAACCGCCGCCCCCTGGCAGAGCCCGAAGGCTTTCGGGAGAACCTCGCTGCTGTCGCCGTGGAGCACCGAGATGTGGGGAAAGGGAGCAAATCGTTTTTCCGCCGCGGCGTACAAGCCGTCAGCAACTTCGATTGTCACAATCCGCGCATATTTCTCTCGTTGGGCCTCAATCATGTCACCTTCGAACGTCCCGGTCTCGATGAGATTGGACACCTGGCCGGCGAATTCGGCCACCAAGGCTTGCTTGACCGCAGGCGGACTGGCTTGGGGAGGCCAGGAGAACAGGGAGCGGCTGATTTTTAAGAGGAGGGAACGCATTTTTAGAATGTCGGGGTTTCCTTACCACATGGGCAAAGGCGATTCGAGAAACAAGGACGTCAAATTCTTCTCCGATGATTGCAATCTCCTCGACCCCAACAGAAACAATACCGGCGTGCGCCGGCGCTTCCTGGAATATGGATTATCCCGTCGTCGGCCCGCAATGATTCCCGCTGATTCCCCTGCCGCCTTGTTATCGCGATCTGAACTCGTTATCCCCAGCACCCATGTCCACCGCAGACCTGCGCCAGCATCCTCTCGATATTGTCACCGCCTGCCGGGCGGCAGATTTGCGCATCCTGCGGCTCACCTTTGCCGCACTGAAGAAGTACGTACCGCTGCGCCGGCTTTATGTAATCACCGCACAGTCCAATTTCCAGCGGTGCCGGCGGGCCTTGGGCGAAGAGGTCGTCCTGATCGACGAAGACACTTTCATTCCCGGGATGACGCTCGACGCCCTCCGGCAATTGCAGTTGCCCGGGTTTCCCCGTGGCGCGGGATGGTACTTTCAGCAGCTTCTGAAGTTCCAGTTTGCCTTCACCGAGCCCGGCGAGGAGTTCTATTTGATTTGGGATGCCGACACGATCCCGCTTCGCCCGCTGGAGTTTTTCGACGAGCGGGGCGCGATGCTGTTCACGACGGCCGACGAAGAGCACGCCCCGTATTTTGAAACTTATCGCCACCTTTTGGGCGAAGAGCCAAACCGTGAGTTCTCCTTCATCTCCCAGCACATCATCGTTCGGAAATCCATTCTCCGCGAGATGCTGGAAAAAATCGAAACCCGTTTTCCTGGAGAGGAGAATTGGGCTTGGAAAATCATGCGCCACCTCGAAGGCGCCGGCACCAATCTCTTTAGCGAGTACGAGATGTACGGGCACTATGTGAAAAACCACTATCCCGAACAAGCAGTCTACCGGCAACTGCCCTGGCTGCGGCACGGCTCCCGCGCGGTCGGCGGGGCTCCATCTCCCCTGGATTTGGAACGCCTGGGTCAGGAGTACGCTTTCGCCGCCTTTGAATCGTCGCAGCGGTTTCTGCGAACCTGTCTTCGCTGGCTACGCGCGAAATTCCAACGGTAGCTGGTCTCAGCGACCCTGGCCGATGCGCAGTCGGAGCTTTTCAGGCATCAGTCCCAATAGGATTCGGCAGACGGAACGGGGCAAATACTTCCCGACGAGTTCGACCGGATCGAACCGAAGCTTGCGAAGCATGGTGGCTGCGGCCCGGCGGCTGGATTCCGACGGCACCGCTTCGATTTTCACGGCACGCAGCAGGCCTTCCTCGCTTACGTCGTGCAATTCCACTTTCCAGTTGTCCAGTTGCTCCATGTAAGGGCGGAGCCATTTGCCTTTGCGCAATTTGGCGTCGTGGGCCAGCAATTGCCCGCCAACCGGTATGCGATCCGCGAGAAGCTGAAACTCCGTGATCTGCTCAAGGGGATTGTCCCCTCCGTCCAAAAACACCACATCGACCACCGCATTCTGACCCTGCTCGGCGAGCCATTGCGGGATGATGTTTTGCGAAAAGCCGAAAAGCGGGGTGAAGCGATGTGCCGCTTCGGGAGCCGACGTCCGGATATTCTCGACCATCCGTTCGTAGATCGACCGATCGGCTTCAATTCCCCACAGGTGCCCTTCCGCATTGCGTTCGAGGGCACGGAGAAAATGCAACGTGCTCCCTCCGCCGAGCCACGTCCCCACCTCCAGTACGATCTTGGGCTTGGGCGAGGCATCCAGGATGGCGGAGGTCAGCAGCCCGCGTTCTGCTTCGTTGAGTTGGCCGTCGGCGAAGATCATGCGGTGGGGGGGTGAGGTGGAAAAGATCGTGACGGATGAAATTATGGATGGCGGGCGAGGACCTCGCGATAGATTTCGAGGTGCCGTTGGGCGACGACCGCGGGATGATAGCGGGCTCGCATCAACTCGGAGGCGATCGCCGGACGTGGGGCTCCCGCCACCAGCCATCGTTGAATGGCAGCGGCCATCTCCGGCCCGGCGTCGGCGGCAAACAATTCCGCTCCTTCCGCTCCCTCGGTAATATCG
>Ga0206892_1069_pt1 | contig 10919 bp, 10 predicted proteins | sample Alteio_BWOrgHeat_56_FD_153257 | JGI IMG/M metagenome (GOLD analysis project Ga0206892, IMG submission 153257) | Enriched cells from forest soil in Barre Woods Harvard Forest LTER site, Petersham, Massachusetts, United States - Alteio_BWOrgHeat_Nextera8 ... | reverse complement strand
ATCCTACTTGTGACCGATCAGTTTGACTTGCTCCCGCCGGGACTTCCTCTAGAAGGAGCGGGCGATAGGCAGGCCCTAGCTGAAGCCATTGGCTCAAACTGTGAGTGTTTTGTCACCAGCGATACAGATTTTGCTGCCCTCTTTGGTCTTCGCATAAAAGGCGTTCTCATCGAAAAGAGCGCTCTCTACGTACGACGGTTATTGACGGGTGAGGAAGTATGAACCTGCGCATTGCAGAAATCTTCTCCAGCGTTCAGGGAGAGGGGATTTGGGTGGGGATTCCTTCGACTTTCGTTCGCGTCAGTGGATGCAACTTGAGATGTGTTTGGTGCGACACGCCTTATGCGAGTTGGCGGCCGGAAGGGCCGATGAAGTCAGTCGATGAAGTCGTGGATGAAGTTGCGAAGGCGGGTATCGATCATGTTGTGCTCACTGGCGGCGAGCCGATGTTGTTCGAGGCGGTTGAAGAGATGGCTTCGCGATTGAAGGCCAACGGACACACGATCACGATCGAGACGGCAGGAACGATTTTCAGGAAGCTGCCTTGCGACTTGATGTCGATCAGCCCGAAGTTGGCAAACTCGACGCCCGTCGACGAACCATCTTGGCGTGATCGGCATGATGCGAGTCGGCTCAACTTCCAAGTTCTTCAAGCGCTCATCGACTCATACCCTTACCAATTGAAATTTGTGGTCAACCCGGAGGAGGGTGATGACCTCGCCGAAATTGAGTCGGTGCTAGCCCAACTAACGGGGGTAGATAACTCACATGTCCTTCTCATGCCGGAAGGCACAGACAGCGAAACCCTTCACCGAAGGGGCAAACTGCTGGTAGGGCCGGTGATGGCGCGAAACTGGCGGCTTACCCAGCGGCTGCACATCGACCTCTTCGGAAACACGAAAGGAACCTAAATTTGAGAAGACGTTGGCTCGAACTCCCAATCCTAGCAATCCAACAAAGGACTCTTCCAAGTTTTGACCGGAACTCCCCCTCTCCCGGTTCGTACCTCACCGACCTCTCCCTCGGAGGGGAGAGATTTGGGTCTGATGCTGCTCGAAGGCTCAAGCTGGTCGTATTGGCTCTTCCCATCTTGGCTGTCCTAGTCGGATGCAACCGGAATAAGGATCTTATGCCTTTCTTGGGGAAATGGAGCGGGAGTTTTGTGGTTTCTGAGATCCAGGGGGGCGGGACAGACAAGGACATGAAGCGGGAGTCGCTGAAGGGGTATGTCCAGGTGTATGCGACGAACCGCAGCTATAAGATGGAAATGGAAGGCGAGCAGGAGACGATCGACATCTCCGGCAGTTGGACGATCAAGGGCAACCGAATCACGCTAACTCCAGGAAAGATCGTCATCGATGATCAAGGTGGAGTCGATAAGCGCGATCCGAACAAGAAGTTCATCCTCTCCGATGAGGCACAAGCCGCTTATGGCCGCCCGCTTATTCTTTCGGAATCGCCCGATAAAAAATCTTTTACCGGGCTTTTGATTACGATCGGAAAGCTTGTAGGAACCCACCGGTTTGTGAAAGATTCGTTCTAGGCTGCGCCCTTGGCGTGATGCTATTCCGAATGGCCCAATTTGTCCCGTGGATATTCCAACGAAAGGGATGCCTGCGTCGGCGTGTTTCTCCAGACGTCAAGTAGTCGCAACCACTCACCATGAATTGATGACAATAGGTCGGCGGATATTGCGTGATCCCCGATCGCATTTGTTCGACAGGCATTTTCGAACAAACTGAATTCGACTTCTGCACCTGGCGGGAATAGGACTTGGATGAGGCCGACGAGTTGCTCGGCTTGAAGAGCTTCTTCGGAGTATTGCCGCTCGTCAGGACGGCCGTCTTGAGAGCCGAAATCGTTGAGGTCACGGCCGGCAGCGATCATTCCGTAGAATGCGGTCGAGAATCCCAGGGTGGTCTCGACCGCGTAGTGAAGGAGGTCGTGCGCCACAAAGAACTCACCGTTGTGACCCGCGCGAAACCATGTAACAGATCCGTCGTCGCGGATGCATGTCAGGGTCGGGGGCTTATCGGAATGCCTTGCGAACTGCACGACCATGACCCTATGCTGCCCCTCTCGCCTTTAGAACGGCCAGAACCTCTGGACTTCCTTCCAATTTGGCCGGCAGAGGTTGGCCGGCATCGAGCAAGGCTTCAAGTGTTCCGGCGTAGTCGCCGCGTGGTTCGTGCCAGTAGAGCGATCCCCAGTAGATCCATTGAACCGGAATGCAATGGTGGTTCATCTCGACGACGTCAAGCGGTGCACCTCGTTCGCACAGGAGCTTGGCGGCTTCCGCGCGCCCAGCAACACAAGCCCAGTGAAGCGGCGTTTCGTTGTATTGGTTCTTCAAGCCTGAGTCCATTCCGAGATCGAGAAGTGCTCGGAGGGCCTTCGTGTGACCCAGGCGCGCCAAGTCGTGGAGGATCTGGCCCGCCGAACCTAGGGCCGCTCCGTCGTTGGGCTGTCTGCCAATGCCGGTAAACGCGTTCAAAACCTCGGGATATTGTTTGGCCAGTTCTTTTATAAGATCGGTATCGCCGTCTGCGGCAGCGATCAAGATGGCATCGTGGGGTTGGAAGTCAGGGCTAGCACCATGCGCCTCGAGAAGGGCGGCGACCTCCCTGTTGGCAATCCGTCTTGCTAGGACATATGGCGTCGTTCCGTCCTCGCCGATTGCATTTGGATCGGCGCCGGCCTCCAGCATCAGCTGAATGATCTTGACGCTCCGACCGCGAAGAACCGCCTGGGCAAGTGCGGTCCTTGGCTTGGGATTATTGAGATTGACGCCGTGATCGAGGAAGATCCGTATTCCCTCTTCGTCCTCGAAATCGAGCTTTCGATGGATGCAGTAATCCTTCGCGACTTGAGAGGGGTTTGCCTCCAGAATCAGGCGGAGGCACTCGTTTTGGCCGGGATGGTCACATGCATGATAGAGCGCTTCGCCGTGGTAGGATCCATCGTTTCCAACAGCGTTGTCATCGGGATCGGCGCCTGCATCGAGCAGAAGTTTGGTGATGCCGGCATGGTTCAGGACCCCTGCTGCTCCGTAGAGGGGAGTTTCACGCCACTTCTCGTTTCCCCACTCGATGTCGTAGCCGGAATTCGGGTCGGCGCCTGCCTTTAGGAGCAGTGAGACCACTTCAACGATGCCCGGCTCGAATTCGGGATCTTTAACCAAGTGTGAGCAGCATGCGTAGCTCAGCAGCGGACGTTGCGATGGAGGCAGAAACTCCTGCAAATATTCAGGATGCTCGGCAAGATGCGCTCGAACAGCCTCCACATCGCCTACGATTGCCGCGATGGCAGCGATTTGCCTAAGTTCATCGTGGAATTGGGCCCACCAGGTCTTTACCTTGATCCGTTCGGCTCGATACACGCTTTGGCAGAACGCCTCGGCGGAAGGGACCTCAAGTGTTGCGACGTGAGCCTTGAGTGCCGGCCAACTGGCGAAGCCATACTCGCGGGCGACAACAAGCTGGGCTTTGATCAGTCCGATTTTCTCGGTCGGATCGAAATAACGGGCAAACGTGACGACAGCATCCGTTTCGCCGGATTGAAGCGCTTCAAGCAGGTCTTTCGCCTGCTTCTTTAAGTAGACCAAGCTCGGCTTCGCCGGTAATAACTGACTCATAGGTACCTCCATGCATGTACCTGCGGTCTGCGGACAGGCTGCACAAAGGTGCTTGCGTCAAATGCGATATGGAGGTGGATTCAACCCTTTCCGCAGACCCGGAGGCGACCTTGTTCGCCAATGCGGAATTATATCACGAGCGCCGAGTTCGGAGTGCTGAGTTCCGAGTTCCGACTCCGGGGTCCAGACTCAGCACTCAGCACTCGGCACTCAGCACTCGGCACTAAACCACCAGCTCGTGCTTGCGCTCGGATACTCGCCGTTCGCTGTGGTCGAGGACCTTCTTTCGGAATCTCAGTTGCTTGGGGGTGACTTCGAGGAGTTCGTCGTCTCGGAGCCAGGAAAGGGCTTGTTCGAGCGAAAACTCGCGGTGCGAGTCTAGGGCGGTGGTCTGCTCGGAAGTTGCGGACCGGATGTTATTGGCGGCTTTTTTGCTTGGTGGCATTGACGATCATGTCCTCGTCTCGGGCACATGCTCCAACGATCATTCCGGCATACAGATCCGTACCGACTTCGTAGAACAGCGTTCCCCGCTCCATGACATCTTCATACGCGTAACGCGTAAGCTTGCCGGTGTCCTTCGAAATCAGAGATCCCTGGGTACGACCAGTGATTTCTCCCTTGTAGGGCTGATATCCATCGAACAGCGAAGACACAATGCCAAGGCCACGAGTCATCGTGAGGTAGTTCGAGCGGAATCCAATGAGGCCACGGGTCGGGATCGCGTACTCGAGAATCGTGATTCCGTTCTGGTTCTTGCTCATGTTCTGAAGGTCGCCCTTTCGACGACTCAGGTCTTCCATAACCGTTCCGACCGATTCTTCCGGAAGCTCGAGCATCGCGATTTCGCATGGCTCTTCGATAGCTCCCTGCTCGTTTCGCTTCAAGATAACCTGAGGACGAGAAATTTGCATCTCGTACCCTTCCCGGCGCATCGTCTCGATCAAAATGGCGAGTTGGAGCTCACCGCGGGCCTGGACCTTGACGGTATCGTTATCGGTCTCGTGGTCGATCTTGATCGATACGCTGACCGCCTCTTCCTTCTCCACTCGCTCTCGAATCTTGTGGATCGTCAAGAACTTGCCGCCATCACGGCCTGCCAACGGCGAATTGTTGGCATAAAAGTTCATCGACAAAGTCGATGGCTCGACCTTAATTGCTGGAAGTGCGCGAGGACTATCGGTGTGGGCGATCGTATCCGAGATCAAAACGTTGTCAAGGCCGGACATCATCGCGATCTCGCCGGCGGAAACCGACTCAACTTCCTTCAGCTGAATACCTTCATAGGTCCAAAGCTTGGTGATGTTGAATCCGACTTGCTTTTCAGAACCATCTCGAAGCTGAATGACCCTGTCGCCGACCTTTAGGGTGCCCCGCAGCACCTTTCCACCGAACATTCTGCCCAGATAGTCGCTGTAATCCAGATTGTTGACCTGCAGCAGGAAGGGACCGTCTTTTTCGACACGCGGAGGCGGGACCGCATTGACGATCATCTCAAACAGCTCTCGCATGTCCTTCTCGCTACCGTCTGGGCTCACCCTTGCGAAGCCGCCGTGGCCAGACGTGTACAAGTGAGGGAAGAATAGGTCGTCCTCGCTGGCGCCGAGGTCGATGAATAGGTCGAGTGTCTTATCGTATGCGTAAAGCGGCCTGGCATTTTCCCGATCGATCTTATTGATGCAAACGATCGGCTTGAGGCCGTTCTCAAACGCCTTCTTCAGGACGAATCGCGTTTGGGGCATGGGACCTTCTTGCGCATCGACGATTAGCAATACGCCGTCAACCATTGAAAGAACCCGCTCGACTTCCCCGCCAAAGTCAGCGTGGCCGGGGGTGTCGACGATATTGATTTTATAGTCTTTGTAGTGAACGGACGCGACTTTGGAAAGGATCGTGATGCCCTTCTCACGCTCCAAATCGTTCGAGTCCATAATTCGCACGCCCATGTGCTGGTTTTCACGGAACGTTCCAGCTTGCTTAAAAATAGCGTCAACGAGCGTCGTCTTTCCATGATCGACGTGCGCGATGATGCCTACATTTCGTATGAGGGAGGGCATGAGAGCCATTTTACCCGGTAGCGCGTTCCGACCAAGTTAAGGCGCCAAAACATGACAATATCTCGACCGGCATTCCGCGAGGTTGTGAAAGTTTTAATGTTCCGGTCATGACCCAGGGAATATAGTGGATACAGCACGGAAGCAACGATGTTTCTGGCAATCGCAGGCATTGTTTTCGCTCAATGGGTGACGATCCAATCGAGGATTGGCGCAAGTCTTGGCTTGCCCGAAGACATGCACCTCTGGTATGAGATGCCCATCTCCGCAGATAAGCCGAAGGGTCCGATCGGTAGCGAGATCTACTCCTCACATGGCGGCAAGTCTATGGTCGCACTGACTCAGCGCGACATCCCGAATGACGAAAATCCGAGGGACTCGGAGGCCACCAGGCTCGACTACTTTGTCCTCAACGAAGTCGATTTGGCAACGTCCAAGTTCAGCTTGATTCGGCACTCAACTCACACCGGGTGGCCGGCCGTCGATTTTGAAATTGCCCCGGCAAAAGGCGCCAAGGCAGTTCTGGGAGGAAGCACGTTTGAGGTAGGTTCCGACTTCGGCGCCGTCAGGTATCGCGCGATTCGCACAAAGTCAAAGTATTTTGTCATCGAAATCTGGGGCCAAATCACGAGCTTGGAACGACAGCATATCGTCGACTCCCTTCAATTGCCTAAGGAAGCCGGAATAGGCGCCCAACTGAAATGGGGTCCGGAAGCAAAGACCCAAACGGTCGCGAATTCTCTAGTTGAGGTTTGGAGCCCCATCGAGTTTAAATTTGACAGTTCGGCGAGGGGACCGGACAACACCACCGAACTCAAGTCGTATAAAGCCGAATTCGGGTGCGAGAAGCTGGTGATCGGTGTCTTAGATCTTCCTCCAGGCGGTGAAGATCAAATCGATGACTCATTCCTTCAACAGATCATTGAATCAACGGCTGGCGAGGCTGAACAACATTTAAAAGTCACCCTTGGTGAAGTCAAGAATTACAAGAAAGGTTCGCTGACCTTCCACTTCACCATTGGCCGCACCGCAAGTGCAGACGTGCGCATCGATGTTGCGATCTCCGGAAGTCACCTATTCATTTTCACGATTGCAGTGCCACACGGAATGCTGGAGTCCGAGGATATTAAGCGGTTCGTCGGAAGTTTTTCCATTAAGTAGTTGCCAGAATAGAAATAGAATAGTGAGGGAGGCACAGTGCCTCAATTGGACCGACGATGCTGTCTCTTATTTGCGCTGTTTCCATAATCAAGACTCAAACGACCTCGGCCGCGGCGCCACTGCCACAGTTGAAAACAGTTACTTCAAAGACTGGAGCTACGATTGCCGTTCCCGTCGATTTGGGCAAACCTGTGACATCCAGTACAACCTCGGAATCCTTCAAACCCAAGGCTTGGAATGGATGCACTTTGAAGCTCACCAAGAAGCCGTTTGTCAAAGAAGACGCGGAGGATAGCGCGGCAGTCAAGCTTGAAGACGTCGTCTACGGCGAACTTGACCTATCGGACGACAGAATTTCGAGCGTCTCATTCGGCTTGCTTCAGGGCTTTCCAGACGTCGACATCGAGGGTAAGAAAAAGGATGGCGCCCGATTTCGATATCGGGTTTGCCGAACCAAGTCCTCGAACTATATCGTGTGCCTGACCGGAAAAACGTTTCCTGCAGATGACGTTGTCAAGCAGGTGTTTGAATCGTTTCGTCTGCCCAAAGAGCCGCCCTCCGGCAACTGGAGCAAGTGGCTGCAGACTCCGGCTAATGCAAAATTCCTCGGAGGAAACCTCGAAGCATGGGCTCCCACGCCGTTTGCTGCCAGCGACAATTATCCGGAGTTGGCAGATGAGGACCTGAAAGGCGAGGCACATGAGGCGGAATTCGGATACAGCTCATACACGGTTTCCGTCGTCAATCTACCGTCAGGCATGGAAGATCGCGTCGATGACGAATGGACCGACAAAATCATTCACTCCGAATTCGATGAGGACGCCGACGGCGATAAAGCTACCTACGGCGAATTCAAGTCGTTCATGAGCGATAAGCTCGGTTATCGGTCGACAACCTATGTCAACGACACGATTGAAGGGCGCGTCGATGTCTGTGTCTTCCAAAACAAATTCTATATGTTTTCAGTCGTTGTTCCCCGGGGGATGCTTGAATCCGATTCGGTCAAGCATTTCTTCACGAGCATCAAGATCCACTAAGACGAGGTCAGAACCCGTTCCGCCAAGATGAGGGCGGCGAAATCATCGACCGGTTCCGGCGGAACTTGAAGGCTTGCGGGAAGCAGACGTCGCCAGCCGGAACGCTTGTTGTTAACCCAATATCGCTCTCGTGCCTGAAACGTTGTGTCTTTTTCATCGACAACCAGGATGGCCAAACCGACGCAACTCTCGCGGATCATCTTAACAACGCGATCGCTGCTCGTACCGCTGCCGACGATCACGATCTCATAAGGCCGAACCGCCTTTGCATCAATCATGCGCTCAAGTAGCTGCCCCAGTTCGGCAATCGTTCGCCAGACAAGCTCGATCTGCTCAAGCTGATCTCGAGTTACCAGCGCCATCCCGCATTTCGCCGAGCCCGGATCGATTGCCAGCACGGTTTTCTCGTTCATGGTGCTCATCGAAGCCTAAACTCCAATTTTAGCGAATCGGCAGCGTAGATATCGCCAACCGCGTGTGCTTCTAGTCTGATGGTCCTGTTAGCGTTGTGCAACTGGGAGATGACTTGCAACAGGTCGGCCTGCGGCACCTGCCCGAACGACACGTCGCTGTTTGCAACCGGAATCATGCCGTCCCTTTGGGCCCGGCCCTTGACTGTCTCCTGCAAGAATTTCCGAATCCCGTCGAAAATGGAGACATCGTCTCGACTTCCATCGATCACCGTCTCGGCGACCTCCTGCCCGGATATGTAGACAAGAGGATCAGGCATTACACTTACTTCGAGGGAAACTGACTCGCCAAAAAACGCATTGAGGCTTGAAACTGCGATTAACACCTTCTGAATGGGCGAATTCGTGATTTGATTTACGATCGAATTCTCGATCATTTGAGGGGAGATCGTCTGATTCGTTTGGGGATCGGTATGGTCAACAATTGCGGCTTCAGGATATGCGTGCCTTTGTGCTCCCCGGCGGTGAGCTTCTGTCACTGCCCGGCGAAGGAGGGTCGTCATCGCGCCGCGTGCCCCGTTGACGCTTAGATGAGCAGGCACGGGGAGCCGAATGACTTCTTCGCCGACTTTAAAAATCATCGGTTGATTTCTGGAAACGCCCGCGATGAACTTGTACCGTTCGAAATTGATTTCAGCATCGTGAAGTTGCGATTGAGTTTCCGCGAGTCTAGCTTGCGCACTATTGAGTTGACTAGACACTTCCTTTAGTTGATCTTGGGATTTCGCCAAGCTGGACAAGGCAGTTTCCTTTGCTTTTTCAAGGCCGGCGACGTCAAGCTTGATTTGATCCAGGTCCGCGTTAAGTGACTTCTGCTTGGCGATCAACTCATCGTTCTTCGTATATAGGTCCGCGTTCTTATCCTCAATGCCTCGGATTTCCTTTTGAACACTCTTCAGGTTGGTCAGGTTATTTTTCAACTCCGCCTGAATTCTGTGTAGATCGGCCCTTGCCGATTTAAGGTTATTGCCCGATGTTTCCAAGGCGAGCCGCTTTTGGGAAACGTCGGACTGAAGTGTCGCAATTCGTCCCTGTAATGTGTCGATCTTTTCGTTCAGGGCGGCTAGTTTGTTTTGGGCGGCATTCAGTTCATCCTGGCGCTTACTGAGTTCGCTTGTTTTTTCGGTGATCGATTTTGTTAAGATGCCATTGCTTTTCGTAAGTTCTTTGCTGCGATGGGAGCTTCCTTCCATCTCGCCTTGAAGCCTTTTTAAATCCTTTTGATCCTGGTCAAGTCGACTGCGAATCTCCAGTCCTTGGAGTAGTGCTTGACGCATAGGCGAACTAATCATCAGAGCGGCTGCAATTGTAAAGGTCGAAATTACAATGCCAACCAGGACGGTACCGAGTGTTGCCGTATGCCTTGGCCGCAATTTGAAAATACTTAGCCGTTTTTTGCCGAGTTTCTTACCGACGATGTCGGCAAAATATGCGATGACGCCGCTCATCGCGATCAGCAGTATCAAGAAAACGACTGAATTCGGATCCAAGATAAGTCCTTAGCTATTTCGCCGCCACATTATTACGCCGGAACAGATCAATCCGATTAAGATCGGAGCAAAGCTTGCTGCCCATGCAGGCAAGATGCCATTTTGGGCCCAAACGTTCATGAAATTTCCTAATGTGAAATACCCGAAGATAATTGCGACGGCAAGCGCGAATCCCGATGCGGCATTGGTGCGCTGATTGCGTATGCCAAGAACCGCGCCCAGGATGCCAAACACAAATGCGGCGAGTCCGACGGAGATCTTGTTCCAATACCAATATTCGTAGTTGTGAATGTTGGCGGGGGACAAAGTTTGCGCTTTCTTGCCGCGCTCGATAAAGCCTTGTATCTCGGCCATCGAATAGATGTCGGGGTCCTTGTTGTTGCGAGCATTTATGTCTTCTGGCGAATCAGTAATAGGTGGCACATTGTCCGGCCAGATATCGGCAGCGTGGATCACCTGACCGCCGTCAGCGGGAACTATTTTGGCCCCGCCCTGAATCTTCCACTCTCTTGTAGTGAAATTAAATGCCAGCTCCTTGCACTGCAAATACAGGGCCGGCTCTTCAGCGTTGTTATAGGCGATCACCGTCACGTTGTACAGCTTTTGGTTGACAAGGTCGAACGCCTGTGCAACCACCTGGCCCTGAGGCTTGTCCTTGTTGTCTTTATCGGTCAGGATGAACGTTATAGCGTCTCCAGCCTTACTCTTGCCATTCTCAATGGAAAGCGCCAGCCGTTGGGCCTCTTTGGCCGCCGGCGGAACAAGCTGGTTGTTGAAGAAAAACGTGATAACGGCGACCAATAGCGAAAAAACCATGACCGGCCGAACGATGCGTATGATGCTTGCGCCGGCTGCGCGCATCGCGGTGACTTCGCTATCCGAGCTCAATCTGCCGAATCCAAGAAGCGTGGCGAGGAGCATCGCCATTGCAAATGTCTTCGCCAGGATCGCCGGCATCGTAAGAAGAAGCACCTTAAAGATGAGGCTGGGCGGTAAGCCTTTAACAACATACTCCGCAATCTTATTGAGATACAGTCCCGCCATCAAGAGGGAGGAGAACATGGCTACGCCGA
>Ga0206892_1068_pt1 | contig 11098 bp, 8 predicted proteins | sample Alteio_BWOrgHeat_56_FD_153257 | JGI IMG/M metagenome (GOLD analysis project Ga0206892, IMG submission 153257) | Enriched cells from forest soil in Barre Woods Harvard Forest LTER site, Petersham, Massachusetts, United States - Alteio_BWOrgHeat_Nextera8 ... | reverse complement strand
GGCCACGTGCTCTTCGAAGACCTTGACGTGTTGCGGATGACCATCTTCAAAAATAGTGAAATCTGCCGAAGTAAGTTGATGCAAGGGATTGTGCTTGTCGTCGGTTGCCGTAATGTCGATCAAGACCAGTGTGGATTGCGCCTGCACGGTCGGCTGCGGGTCAGTCGGCGCTTCCTGGGCAATCGTTGCTGCCGAAGCCAGTGACAGCAAGAAAGCGATCGTGCCGGGTAGTAGGCATTTAATCTGCATCGGCGGAGCCCTCATTAGTTGAGACGTAGTTCCCAGCTGGAGGGATTGAATCAATCATAAGACTTACCCGTTCGGCTGACCCGGCTAACACCGCTGGACCAGATGCGCCGCTAATTCTGCGGGAAGTACTTCTTCAGTTTGAGGATCTGTTTTTCGAAGCCGAACCACATTGCTGTTGCGACCGCAGTTGATGTTGCGAGTCTGAAGCCTACAATCGCCAGGTTTCCCGCGATCCCATGGTTGTTCATCAGAATGTCGAACCAGCCAAAGAAGACGAAGACCGCGATGTGGATCATGTAAAGGCCGTAGCTGATTTCACCGTAGAAGCGGAGCGGACCATTGCGCAACGCGGCATTCAGCGGGTTGCGCGCGCCGGTTGAAGCAATTGCCGCAAGCACTGCTCCGGCGAAGCCGATTCCGAGCGCTGAGTCGAGATAGGCCGTACCTCCTGCAATTGTGGCTGCCAGTGCGAACCCGGCGGCAAACCCGCCCAGCCCCAGCATTAGCCACGTGCGCCGGCTCAGATTCAGGGTGAGCAATCCCAGCGCCAGCAGGCTGCCCCACGCAATGCCATCAAGGTGAATCAGCGTGTTGGTTGCGGTCATCCAGCTCAAATGCGCGTGCCGGAACATTGGAGAAGCCACCAGCGCCGCGGCCAGCGGCAGAGCCAGCAGCGCGGGTCGCTTGAGTACTCGGACCATGGGCGCCCACAAAAAGTAGTACTGCTCCTCAATCGCCAATGACCACGTGGGTCCGATGGCCGGCGGCAGAGAAAGGTGAAACAGGTTCTGCAGAAAAAGAATGTAGGCCCACCACGGCGCGGTCATGAATGCGCGGCCGACGGGCAGGCCGATATACCAGGGCGCTTCAAGATAGACCACGATCAGCAGAAGGATGTACACCGGCCAGATGCGCAGGATTCGACGTCCGTAGAAGTTGCGAAAGTAGTGAGGCTTTTCGCGCGAGCCCAGCAGAATTGAAGTGATGAGGAACCCTGAGAGGACGAAGAAGAGATTGACGCCGGCCCATCCCCACAGCGTTGCGCTGTAGATCCATGTGCCCTGAAGCCGCGGATTGCAGTGATAGAAGACCACGGCCAGAACCGCGATGCCGCGCAGCCCGTCGAGTTCTGGGATGTATGCGGGCAGCCAGGTTGGGCGTTGGATGGACAAGGAATTAGATTAAGGCATTTTTCCCGGGGTGCTTGCGAGGGCCGCGGGAAACTCTCGAAAAAGAGTCGATCCTCTAACAACTTCGCAACCTGTTATATGCGGTGCGGTGTGAACAAAGTTTGATGCTAGAATGCCGAAATGATTCCGGCCGATCCTCGTACCTCCAGGCGCGAAAACTGGCGCCTCCTCCGTGCGGTAATTCTGCTGCCCGCGATTTTCTTAGCGCCTTTCTTCACGTTCTCGAGGATCGTCGCGACCCACTTCGATACCGTGCAGGCCCAGCAGCTCACGGAGACATTTCATGAGCGACTTGCACGGGGAGATGCCGACTCAATTTACCTGGATGCGGATTCCGAATTCCAGCAGAAGGTTCCGCTGGAAAGACATCGGCTTTACATCACCCAGGCGGTAGCAAGGTTTGGAACACCGGGCGCGTGCGACCGGTCGATAACCTCGGTGAAATGGGATATGGGTGGCAAGAGGATCATGCTGCAGTGCTTCTCAGTATTTTCGCGAGGAGCTGCCGAGGAGGTTTTTGTCTGGCGAAAGCGGGACGGTCAGTATCACTTATATGCTTTCAGTATCAAGGATATCGATTAAGCCCGTCGCTCGGCCGCTTCGGTTTCACCCACTCATCGCAAGTGTCAGTAAATGGGTAATTCCATAAAGCAAGTCGCTAGATCGCCATCCGGCATCACGTTCAGCCCGCGAATCGATAGAATCCGTTGCTCCTCAAACTCTGCCGGAACGCCGATTATTGAAGTCACAATTTGTAGCTTTTGGGTGCCAAAGCTGCTCCCTGCTTCCTGCCTTTACCCCGCCGCCAACTGCCGCGCGCGCTCTGTTGCACGCATCACGGCTTTGATCAGCGTTACGCGCAGGCCGCCTTCTTCCAGTTCCAGAATTCCGTCGATCGTGCAGCCGGCGGGAGTGGTTACGGCGTCTTTCAACAGCGCCGGATGATAGCCGGTTTCGAGCACCATTTTGGCTGAGCCGTACGCGGTTTGCGCGGCTAGCTGCGTGGCGATATCGCGGGGCAGGCCTACCTTGACGCCGGCTTCGGCCAGCGCTTCAATAATGATGTAGATGTATGCGGGACCCGAGCCCGAAAGGCCGGTCACCGCGTCCATGTGCTTTTCTTCGACGACCACGGTGCGCCCCACGGTCTCAAAGACCCGTTGCGCCAGTTCCATCTGCGCCGGGGAAACAAAACGTCCCCTGCACAGAGCCGCAATGCCCGCGCCCAGCGCCGAGGGAGTATTAGGCATGGCGCGAATCACGCCGATATCGAGGCCCGACGCCTCTTCAATCGCCTTGGTTTTCACCGAAGCCGCAATCGAAACCACGGTCTTGTCTTTGGTGAGCGCGGGCTTGATTTCCGCAATCAGGTCCGGCACCTGGAACGGCTTGACCGCAATCAAAATCAAGTCTGCCTGGCGCACCGCTTCAACGTTGTCGGTGCCCACATCAACGCCCCATTGCGTGCTGAGCGCCAATGCGCTCTCGGCCTTGGTTCGCGTGGCGTGAATCTTATCCGCGGCAAACAGGTTCTCTTTCAAAAAAGCCTGCAGCAGAATGCCGCCCATTTTGCCCGCACCCAGAACGGCTATGCGTACGTTGGGCAGTTGCGCGGGCGTCTGGCTCGCCTCAACGGCTATTTCCATGATTTCCTCTTGGTTGAACGGGTGATTTTGGTCTACTCAACAGGATACGCGCATGGGCGGGTCGAACCACCTGCTACTTTGCCGGACCAGCCGGAGCCGTCACTCCACCCTGCGCCGCAATCCATGTATTTACGCGCGTCTCCAGCACATCGAGCGGCAACGCGCCTGCGTCGACGACTTCGTCGTTAAATGCCTTGATATCGTATTTCGCGCCCAGCGTTTTTTCTGCTCGTGAACGCAACTCCAGAATCTTCATTTGCCCGATCTTGTATGCGAGCGCTTGCCCCGGCCACGCAATGTAGCGGTCAACTTCGGTTTGCACCGTGGTCTCATCGATGTTCGAGTGATCGTGGAAGTAGTCCACCATCTGCTGCCGCGTCCAGTGCTCGGAGTGTACGCCCGTATCTACCACCAGCCTGATGGCGCGCCATATATCCGCTTCGAGCCGGCCATAATCCGAATAAGGATCCTGGTAGAAACCCGCGTCCTTGCCGAGGTGCTCGGCGTAGAGTGCCCAACCCTCGGTGTATGCGGTGTACGCGTCAAACTTGCGGAACTCGGGGAGGCCGGTCAGTTCGTGAGCAATGGAAATTTGCAAATGGTGGCCCGGAACTCCCTCGTGATACGCGATCGCTTCAACGGCATAGAGGTTGCGGTCGGTGGCGTTAAAGGTGTCAACCCACAGCTTGCCCGGAACGCTGCCATCGGGCGTGCCGGCCACGTAATAGGCGGGCGGCGCCGACGCGGCCATGTAATCGGGCGTGAGGACAACTTCAAGAGGAGCCTTGGGCAATGTGCCGAAGAGTTCAGGCAGCTTGGCTTGCATCGGCTTTACATATCCGCTGTACGCGGCAAGCAGCGCATCACCGCTTGCGGCCTTGAGCTTGGGGTTAGTCTTTAAACTTGCGCGAAAACTTGCCGGATCTTTAAAGCCGAGCTTCTGTGCGATGGCCAGCATCTCCGATTCATCGCGCTTCACCTCGTCGAGACCGATCTGGTGAATCTGGTCGGGCGTCAGGTCGGTTGTGGTTTCGCGCTTGATGAGGAACTGGTAGTAACGCGCGCCGTCGGGCAGCGAAACGGCTGCTGGATCCTCGGCCCCTTTGGGAATGTAAGTGACCTCGAGGAAGCGCGCGAACCTGAGATACGCAGGCAGCACTTCGCTTGAGATCGCTTCGAGCAGATCGTGCTTCAGCCGGTCTTGATCAGCGACAGCAATCGACGCCGGCATGTTTTTGAGCGGCGCGGCAAAGGGAGTGTCTTCAGCCTTCTCGCCCGCAATTTGCTTTACCTGGTCAAGAACTTTCTGAAGCAGATATTTTGGTGGAACGCGCCCGTCTTCGATGCCCAACGACATGTTGGTGGTGACCTGGCTGAAGGCGTTGGGCAGCGCGTGCATTCGCGCAATCCAGTCTTCGTAGTTCTTGACTGTTTTGAAACTTAGCTGTCCGCCCAGCTCTGCGTAGTCAATCTGGATGCCGCCCATCTGGTTGACGGGCATCTCCCACTCTTTAAACTCGGCGCCCTTCGCGTCCTCAGTAAATTTGCGCAGGAGCAGCTCCTGACTCAGCTGGTCCTGCTCGCTCAGCCCGGTGGGATCGATCTCGGCCAGTTTCAAGAGCCAACCCTGCTCGCGCCCCAGCCAGTCGTGCTCGGCGCTAACGCTGAAGTCGGTCAACTTGTCGTTGTAGCGAGTGTCGCCAATCGTCGAGGCAAATTCGGGATAGCGGCCGAGGTTTGCTTCCCAATACTGGTGAAAGATGTCTTTAAGTGCGCGCTGGCGATCTTCGAGCGTGGTGGGAATGGTGTCGGGAGTTGCCGTGAGCTTTTGCGCACGCGCCGCCAATGGCGCAGCAAGAATAACAATGAACGATGCATACAGAAATCGTGCAACAAGTTTCAACTCGATAGCCCCCGTACAACGAAATGCCACTTACTGAGTGTAGACGGATGGGCGGGCGTCGAAGCAGCAAGTGGGTGGGTTGGCAGGATTGTCTCAGCCGCCGCCGCTTCCGATCAGTCGACCCTGGAAGAGCGGGCCGAGGACGTTAATGCAAGAAGCCCATCGCCGCCGGCGAGGAAGCGTCTTGAGTGGCCAGATGAATGCGGCGAGGTTGGCGTTTGCAGCGCGCGGTGCTATTCGGCTCGGAGAGCATCTACAGGATTCACGGCTGCCGTTCGTCGCGAAGGAATGTAACTGGCCAGCAACGCGGCCAGGCATAAGGCGATGCACGCCAGCGCATAGGTAGCGGGATCGACCGGGCTGACGTGGAACAGCAGCGACTTAAGAAGCCGGGTGGCGCCCAGCGCCATGAGCACGCCGCATCCGATGCCGCAGCCGGCCAGTACCAGGCCCTGCATCACAAACATGCTGGTGATGGTGTTTCGCTGCGCGCCAAGTGCGATGCGAATGCCGATTTCGCGCGTGCGCTGAGAAGCGGAATAAGCGATGACACCGTAAAGCCCCACAACGCCGAGCAGGAGCGCGATGCCGGCCGCAACTCCAAGCATCACAAGAGTGAAGGATGTTCGGGAAATCGACTTTTGATAGAAGTAATCCTGGGTATGAATATCGGTGAGAGGAAGGTTGGCATCGACAGACCAGACAGCCTGGCGCACATCTTTTATCAGACTCTCAGAGCCTGCCCGCGGCGTGCGAATGGTAAACACAACGAAGCGCCTGACGCTGAACATGCCACCTTCAAAATTTGTGAGCAGCGTTGGCCAATATGCCACGGTCGGCGCATCCTGGTCCATGCCGTTGAAGTGCACGTCGCTCATGACTCCGACAATTTCGCGCCAATCGTCTTTTGAACTCACGCGGATGTGTTTGCCGACAGCATTCATGGGGCTGCCCCAATATTCGCGGGCAAAGTTCTCGCTTACTATGCCAACGGGCCGCTTCTGAAAGAGGTCATCCCATGTATAGTCGCGCCCTGCAACCATGGGAATGCCGAGGGACTTGAGGAAGCCGGGAGCGCCGAAGGTGAATTGCCGCAACGGCGGCATTGCGTTGCCTGCGTAGCTTCGATCCTGCGCAAACACCGGATCTTTCCATCCGTTTCCATCCATGGGAACGGCACTGCCAAAGCTCACCGAATCGACGCCTGGGATGGCGGCAATTTTTTGGACAATCTCTTGCTGCACCCGCGTTACATCATCGTCTTTGGGCACGTCGGCTTCGGGAATGCCCAGCCGCACGGTCTGGATTTTGGCTGTCGCATCGTATCCGGCATCGACGTGGATGAGCGCGCGGAAGGTGCGGATCATGAGGCCCGAACAGATGAGGAGCACGAATGCAAGGCTGACCTGGATCACGACCAGTATGTTCCTGGTGCGATGGCGCTCGCGTCCCTGGCTCGTGGTGCGGCTCCCGCGCAGGCCTGTTGCTGCTCGCGTGCCGGCGAATTTTAATGCGGGAATGGAACCGAAGAGCAAAATGCAGAGCAGCGCGACGGCCAGTGTGAAGAGCAGCACGTTGAAGTCGATGCCGATGTCGTGCAGGCGGGGTAGCCCGGCGGGACCAAGCGTAATGAGCAAACGCAGCGCACCCCAGGCAAGCACCAGACCGAGCAGGCTGCCCAATACTCCCAGCACCGCGCTCTCAAGCAGGAATTGCGTGGCGATGCGCCAGGGGCTGGCCCCGAGGGCTGCGCATACCGCCAGCTCCTGGTGGCGGCCTTCAGCACGCACCAGCAGCAGATTTGCGACGTTTGCACAGGCAATGAGCAACACCACGCCGATGCTGCCCATGAGTACCCAAAGCAGTTTGCCCACATCGCCAATTACGTCGTGGCTGAGGGGGCGAACATTGGGCCCGAAGCGAGCCTTTTTGAAAAGTTCGACACTGAAGCCCGGTGGTGGCGGAAAACTGTTGAGCACGATGGGCCACATGCGCGCGATATCGGCGTTGGCCTGTTGCATGGTGACACCGGACCGCATGCGCGCTACACCGTCGTAGCTGAACTGGCCCAGCGTGGTTTTGCTTCGATCGAGCCGGAGAGGGATAAAGATCGCGGGCTGCTCCCAATCAAGGAAGCGGAATTCCCTGGGCATTACGCCAATCACCTGGCGCGCTTTGCCGTCCACGCGAACGGTTTGGCCTATGATGGACGGATTTGAGCTGAAGTGGCTGCGCCAAAAGTCGTAGCTCAGCATGATCGTGTCAGGTCCGCTTGGGCTGTCATCGATGCGGTTAAACCAGCGGCCAAGCATGGGCTTGAGACCAAGAATAGGAAGAACGCCTTCGGTGACGTCGAGCGCCTGCACCTGCTCGGGGTTTCCTTGCCCGGTAACGCTTACCGAGTCTCCCTGATAAATGCCTAGGTCATCAAACACGCGGTTTTGCTCGCGGTAGATGAAGTAGGTTGACGGCGCCATGTTGACTTCTTCGAGATTCAGTCCAGGGGCCTTATGCCACACTCCGACCAGCGACTCGGGATGGGGATAGGGCAGAGGCTTAAGCAACACGCCATCGACAACGCTGAAGACCGCGATGTTTGCACCGACACCGGCGGCCAGCGTGAAGAGCGTGACGATGGTAAAGACCGGAGCGCGCCAAAGCCGGCGTGCGATTTGCCTAAGCTGGCCGAAGAATGAGTTCAAGGCTAATGCTCCTGTTGGGGATGAGAGCAGGCGAAGATCACCTTCCAGACGCTACGCAATTCCACTCGGACCGGTTCCGCGACAGAGGAGAGATACAGGTTGCGCGCGGATTTTTCCCGAGCCGATTTTCGGAAGAAAACCCGGATTAATCGCGCGTCTTACGACCGAAGATATTTTTCCACGCGTGCTGTTGCTTGAGAGGCCGATCCATGGCATCGGCTCGCGGATGCTCAATGCGATGACGCCGCTCGGCCCACTCGCCCGAAGAGAAGAAGTTCGGCCCTACTTCAATGAGCCGCGGGATCATGCGGAAGACGGCGACGCGATTCCATGGCTGGCCATTTCGCATGTGAAAGCCCTTCTCGTTCAGGCTGGTGACAATCTCTGCATACGAGAAGTCCTCAACCAGAAGATCCATGATCAGCATCAACACCTGGTGCTCGGTGGGGTCGGGTTCGAGGCGCCTGCAGTCATCGCTCACGCGCAGGCCGTAGGGAACATCTTCTTCAAACTCGCGTTCGGCGGGGGCCTCAGCGTCGGGCAGCTCTCGCTTCCACTCGATTGCAACCATCTGCCAGCCGGAGGACGTGCGTTGCCGGATCACGTCGGGGCTGAACGGCTCTGAAACCACATCGCGCATGCGTTCAAAATAAGCCATGGTACGCCTCCTGGGGGAGTGCTTTTGCATTGATATAAGCAATTCGGCTTCCACCGCTTTGCGCCAGTCAATTCGGGTCAAATGTAAGCTAAATAAGGTGATAGTTAAATTAGTGGGGCAGGCACGGAGATCGGGTTTTGTTCATAAACGCGACAGGCTGTCCGGTTTTGGACGGAAGAGGCGGCAAGTGAGTAAGTGATCAAGTGAGCAAGTCAGGCGGCCAGGGCCAGCTCAGTGAACGCCGCAGACCGCGCTGCCTCGGATGGTCTAATCGAAGCAGATACCGTGGATCAGCGCAGATTCGATGTCGTTATATTAGGAGCGGGCGCGGCGGGTTTGATGGCCGCGATTGAAGCTGGCCGGCGCGGTCGGCGCGTGGTTGTGATCGAGCGCGCAGAGCGGCCCGGAAAGAAGATCCTCATCTCCGGTGGAGGCCGCTGCAATTTCACCAACATCCATGCGCGGCCTGACAACTTTCTCTCCGCCAATGCCCACTTTGCCAAGAGCGCGCTGGCGCGATACACGCCGGCGGACTTTATTGCACTGGTGGAACGCTTCGGAATTGCTTACCACGAGAAGACTCTGGGACAGCTTTTTTGCGATGGCAGCGCGCAACAGATTGTTGACCTTCTGATGGCTGAGTGCGCCCAGGCCGGCGTGCGCGTGATGACAGGGACGGCGGTGAGCGAGGTGCGCCGCGACGATTCGTCGGGTGAGTTTACTGTGACTGCCGGCCAGGAGAGCTATGAGGCACGCTCGTTGATTGTGGCCACGGGTGGGCTATCGATACCGAGGATGGGCGCGACTGGGTTCGGGTACGAGATTGCGCGCCAGTTTGCGGTGCCGATTGAGGCATGTCGTCCGGCGCTGGTGCCCCTGACTCTAGCGGGTGAAGAGCGCGAGCAGTTTGTTGACCTGGCCGGGGTTTCAGCGCCGGTGGTGGTGAGCGTGGGCAAGCGCAGCTTCAAAGAGAAGATGCTGTTTACGCATCGCGGGCTTAGCGGCCCGGCGATTCTGCAGATTTCGTCCTACTGGAAGCGAGGCGAAGAAGTCCGCGTGGATTGGGGTCCGGCTCGCGATCTGCTGGCGGCGATGAAGTCCGCGCCTGCGGGGCGCGACCTGGCCGCGGCAAAGGCAGTGTTGCGCGCATCGCTTCCGGCACGCCTCGCCGATCGGCTGATTGACGTAACTTCGCCCGCGAGCTGGACGAATCACGCGATTGATGAGCTGGAGCGGCGACTGCATGGGTTTGCGTTCAATCCCAGCGGAACCGAAGGCTACGAGAAGGCTGAAGTGACTGCAGGCGGAGTGAGCACCAGTGCGCTCTCAGCGCAGACCATGGAGTGCCGCAGCGTGCCCGGCCTCTACTTTATCGGCGAAGTTGTCGACGTGACCGGCCACCTGGGCGGATTCAACTTTCAGTGGGCGTGGGCATCGGGCGCGGCTGCCGGGAGAGCGGTGTGAAGAACAGGGAACGATGGAACAAGCGGACGAGGTAGCAGGAGCAGCGCTGTGAGAAATGGGATATAAGAGATCAGAGCCAAATCGATTGGACACTTCCAACCCATTTCGAACTTCTTCCCGCTTGTCCTCGGTTGTTTTTCTGCTCGGAGTCTTTTTTATCTTCGCCGGCCTCGGGTTCGCGGGCGACATCATGGACATGGGACGCCAGCCTCCGCTGCGATTCGCAATCGCAGTTATGATTTTCGGGTTGTTCGCAGTTGGCTATACGGTGAGCGGCATTACTCTACGCGCCAAATTCTGGATTGCGTGTCTGCCCTTGTTCGTTTTGCAGTTTGTGTGCAATGTCTTGCTGGCAAATTGGATTCCGGATGGGCCTCATCTCGATCATTTGAACGCAGCCGAAACTGGACGACTGCAAGGCCGGCTCATCTTCGACGGCCTCTTTGTTATCGGTTGTATCTGTCTTGGCTACACCGGGTTAGTTTATGTTTCTGTCACCGAAGGCCGGCGCCATCTTCGCTCGAAGATGGAAAAGGCGGCGCTGGAGAGAGAGATGGCTGCGGCCCGCGAAGTCCAGCGCGTCATGGTTCCTGAAGACCTGCCGCACGTCGAAGGCTACTCGGTCGAAAGCGTCTACCTCCCGGCGGCCGAAGTGGGCGGCGACTTTTTTCAGATTATCCCGCTCAAGAGCGGACGCACTCTCTCAGTGATCGGCGATGTGAGCGGCAAGGGCCTGAGCGCGGCCATGATTGTATCAATGATTGTGGGCACGCTTCGCGCGGTGAGCGACTACACTGAAGAGCCGGCCGAGATTCTTGCCGGACTAAACCGGCGCATCTGCGGGCGCATCCACGACGGATTCGCCACGTGCCTCATTGTTCGTCTTGAAGACCACGGTGCGCTCACACTCGCCAACGCCGGCCACCTTCCGCCTTATTTGAACGGGGTTGAGATTCCGCTGCCGGGATCGTTTCCCCTGGGGCTGGATGAGAGCGTGCAATACGATCAGACGAAGCTGGAGATGGCCGTGAACGACGTTGCTGTCTTTCTTACCGACGGAGTTCCGGAAGCGCAAAACGATAAGCGCGAACTGCTTGGGTTTGCCAGCGTGGAATCAATGCTGCACGCCGGCTCAACCGCAAGGGCTGTTGCTGAAGCTGCTCAGCATCACGGGCAGAACGACGACATCACCGTGCTGCGGGTGGCGCGAGTGGCCTGATTGCGCTGAAGATTTGCACCGCGGCCACAAGCGCTTGGGCGCATGTGGCTGGGTTTACATCAAGATA
>Ga0206892_1067_pt1 | contig 11101 bp, 9 predicted proteins | sample Alteio_BWOrgHeat_56_FD_153257 | JGI IMG/M metagenome (GOLD analysis project Ga0206892, IMG submission 153257) | Enriched cells from forest soil in Barre Woods Harvard Forest LTER site, Petersham, Massachusetts, United States - Alteio_BWOrgHeat_Nextera8 ... | reverse complement strand
GGACGCTGAGGCCGAGGCTGGTGGCTTTGTGGAGGAAGGCGGCCTCGGCTTGCTCTCCGGCCCACTTGCGGGTGTCGGCGGCGGCGAAGATTTCGGTGATTACGTTGGAGTTGGTGGGAGTCGTTATTTCTGGGGTCGTTATTTCTGAGTACGTTATCTCTGAGTACAAGGGATGACCTCTGCTTGGCTGTTTCTGCAACAAAAAAGGTGCAGCCTCGGCTGCACCTCTGGGTTCCGTAAGGGACATCTACCCATTCAAATTGTAGCAGAAATTGGGTGGTTTTGCGAGGTAAATATCGCAGGGGAATGCTGGTGCGTTCGAATCCTGGCGGCTTGGTGTTATCACGATGGGCCGCTCTTTCACGGTGGGTCGAGATCAGGTTTTTCAGGTGGAAGTGGGGGGAAACGGTGCCGCCTCTTGTCCTCCCAGCATCTTTTGCGTAACAATCAACATCTTACGGTTTAGAGACCTGCGGGATTTCCCAGGGAGATGCTCTTTCAATGTTCTTTGCACCTCGGCGCCAGTGCCGGGCACTTCCAGCCATCCTTATATTGTTGTTGCTGACAGCGTCGCTGCCCGTGTGGGCGGCGGAAAAGACGCGCCTGCGGGTGGACGACTATCAGATTGCGGTGGAGCTGACGCCGCATACGCACAAGATTGCGGCGCGAGCCAAAGTCAAATTTACTGCTCTGGAAGACATCAATGCGGCGATTTTCGAACTGCATAACGGGCTGCGCGTCACCAAGGTGACGGATGACGCGGGGAGAAGTTTGAATCCCGAGCGGATCACCCAGGATTCGGCGGTGCGAGTGCAGTTGACGCAGCCGCTGACCAAGGACAGCTCGGCCACGCTGACTTTTGAATACGATGGGGCGATCAACTCGGCGGACGACAGCCCGGTGCAGGGGCTGAAGCTGGTGTCGATCGATGACGATACGAGTTATCTGCTTTATGCGGGGCGCTGGTTTCCGGTGAATGCTTACGGGATCAATCGTTTTACGGCGACGGTCAGCGTCACCGTCCCGGCGCATATGGTGGTGATTGGCAGCGGGAAAGCGACGGTGGCGGATGCGCCGGCGTCGAAGAAGCCGCTGTCTGCTGGATTGCCGACCAAGACTTTTACGTTTGCGTGGGACAAACCCAGTTTTCCCGGGACGATTGTGGCGGGAACTTTTCAGGAGTTCAAGGCCGACGAAGCGGGTGTAGATCTGCACGTGTACTTCAAGCCGGTGCATCAGAACCAGGGAGCGCAGTATCTTGAGACCGCGCTCAAGGAATTTACTTACTTCGTGACGCTCTACGGGCCTGGGCCTTCGACTACGTTGAAAGTTGTGGAGCTACCGGACGACACGGTTCCGGATGCGTGGGCGCCGGAGATGGCGGCGATTGCCAGCCGCGCGGTTACGGATAAAGTGAATTACCGGTTGTTGGCCAACACGATTTCGCATCAGTGGTGGGGGGCGTCGGTGAGTCCGGATTCGATTGACGACTGGTGGTTGTGCGATGGCTTCGCGCGATACTCGGAAGCACGTTACGTGGAAAATGCCGCTGGAAGTGCGGGCCTCGAAGAAGTGGTGAAAGACATGTCGGTGGGGGCGCTGGCGTATGATTCGGTGCCGCTGGCAACTATTGGCAAGCTGGATATGTACTCGCCGGAGTTTCAATCGCTGGCCACGGATAAAGGCGCGATGATTTTACACATGCTGCGGTGGGTTGAGGGCGATCAGAAGTTCGATCAGACGATGCGAAACTTTGCGTCGAAATATGCGGGGAAGTCGGCGTCTCTCGATAACTTTACCACGGTTGCAGAGCAAAGTTACGGCGACAAACTGACATGGTTCTTTACTCAGTGGCTGGATTCGACGGGCGCTCCCGAATTCAAGACCAAGTACACGGTTTACCGGTTGGGAAACAATAAAGGCTTTCGCGTGGTGGGACAGATCACGCAGGACCTCGACCTGTTCCGCATGCCCGTCGAACTGAAAATTGATACCGACGGCAAAACGGAAGAAAAGCGAATCGATGTTGTGGGCACGGATTCGGCATTCACCATTGAAACTTTCGGCAAGCCGAGGCGGATTTCGATCGATCCTGACAACCGGGTGTTGCGGAACTCCGCCGACGTGAAGCTGCGCGCGTCCATTCAGCGGGGGCAAGCGCTGGTGCAACAGGGCGACATGTCGGGCGCGCTTACGGAATTCAACAAGGCGCTCGAAAGCAACAAGAACAGTTCGCTGGCGCATTATCGTATTGCGGAAGTTTTCTTCATGCAGAAAAATTACCAGGCATCGGCCAACGCTTATCGCGATTCGCTGAACGGCGATGGCGAGCCGCGCTGGACCGAGGTTTGGAGCCACATTCAGTTAGGCAAGATATTTGACGTCACCGGGCAGCGGGAGCGGGCCACCAACGAGTATCGCCAGGCTCTACAGACGAATGACAACACGCAAGGCGCGCAGGAAGAGGCGCGGAAGTATTTGTCCAAGGCGTATGAGGTACCGAAGAGTACCGGGTAGGCTTGTGAAGCCGTTAAAATGCCCAGCGCAGTAGCGTCGCACCCGCGGTGAATCCTGCGCCGACGGACGCCAGCAGAACCAGATCACCTTTCTTGAGCTTCCCTTCTTCTCGTGCGGTCTGCATGGCCAAAGGTATGGTCGCTGCTGTGGTGTTTCCGAAGCGGTCGATGTTGATGATCACGCTCTCCGGATTCATGGTGAGGCGCTCCGCGGTCGCCATGATGATGCGCTTGTTGGCCTGATGGGGAATAAACACGTCGACATCGCTGCCTTTGAATCCGTTGCGGTCGAGGATCTTCTCGCATAGCTCGGCCATTTTGCGGACGGCATACTTGAAGACGGCCCCGCCGTCCTGATGAACGTAGTGCATCTTCTGGTCTACGGTTTCGTGGGTGGATGGATTCAGGCTTCCACCGCCCGGCATGTAAAGCGAGCATCCTCCCGAACCATCGACTTCGTGCAAGAAGTCGATCAAACCCAGCGATTCATCCTCGGCCGGTTCGAGGATCACCGCGCCGGCGCCGTCGCCGAAGATGATGCAAGTTGCGCGATCGGTGTAATCGATGATCGAGGACATGGTGTCGGCGCCGACGACCAGGACTTTTTGGTGAGCGCCGGTGGCAACAAATTGCGCCCCGGTTTGCAGCGCGTAGAGGAAAGCGGAACATGCCGCGGAAACGTCGAAGCCCCAAACCCCACTGGCTCCGAGTTTGTGCTGCACCAGACATGCGGTAGAGGGAAAGAGCATGTCGGGAGTGACGGTACCGACGATGATGGCATCGAGATCGGAAGCGGCGATGCCGCGCTGCGCAAGGGCCTGCTTGGCCGCTCCGACGCCGAGGTCGCTGGTGGCGGTACCTTTGTCGACGACGTGGCGCTCGCGGATTCCGGTACGTTCGGCGATCCACTGATCGGTTGTATCCACCATCTTTTCGAGATCGGCGTTGGTCAACAGGCGAGGCGGGACGTAGGTTCCGAGGGCGCTGATCTTTACTCGGGTAACATTCGGGCGCACGGATTGACTCACTCTATGACTTCTCCAGTGTGAAAAATGAACTTGCTATTGTTACGCACAAGGCAGGCAATGTCCAACTGGTGAGGTATTGGGTTGGAGAAGGATGAGCCAGAAAAACGAAATAAGCCAGACACCGGCGACCCACTGCACACGCAAGAGCTCGTTACCGTTGCTTCCTTCCGGACCTGGCGGGGTTGGCGAGAGTGCGTCGCGCGGGGCCGATGCCTGACCTCAATCATTCTAACATTCACTTCGCGTACGACTGCTGACCGGGGCGGTTGTGGGGGACTTACAGGGTGTGCCCACTCAGAAATTTCCAGGCGTCGGCGTTGATGGCGTCGCTGGCGGCGTAGTAGTTGTGGCTGTGGCCCTTCAGCTCAGAATATTGAACCGGGAAACCTGATTTGATCAACAAGTCGCGCGTCCGGCGAACGTTCTCAACGGGAACCAGCTCGTCATGGTCGCCGCTGAAGATGATGATCGGCGTCTTTCGCTTGGCGTTGGCCAGGATTCCCTGATACTGATCCTCGATGAACATGGCGTGAACCGCAACCGCGGCAAAATACTCAGAGTCGAACATGGCCGTGTCGTAGGCGAGATACCCGCCCATGGAGTGGCCGAAGACGTAGCTGCGGTGCGAGTCGATGGGGGCGAACTGCCGGGCGTCGTCCATGACGCAGAGAAACATTTTTGGGGCGACGGCTTCAAACCACTTTTCGCGAGGGAGTTCAGGCGCGATCAGAACGATGTGATTCTTGGCGGCAAAGTGCTTCCATGCATCGAGAAAGTTTCCCGGGTCGTCACCTGCGCCGTGCAGGAGCAAGATCGCGGGCAAGGGATCGTGGTCAGTCTTCTTGCCCGGCGAAAACAATTCGTAGCGATACTTTTTTCCATCACATTGAACTTGGCGGGAAGACACGTCCGAGGCGCGGCTGCACACTGACATCAGTGCCACAAGGACGCATGCATGCAACAGCAGCTTGTAATTGGGCTTTGTCGTTTCCACTGCCACTGCCATTGCCATTGCCATTGCGGAGCAGTGTAGCAGGTGGTGCGTAACCGATCGTACTCTTCCCTTTCGGCGGCGGATCGCGAACAATAGACAAATCAATTCTGATGCTGGCCGCTCAATCGCAATCCGCTGGAGCTGCGTTGCCCTCGGTGGTGGAACGCTACTTTCAGATCGCGCTTTATCTTTTGGTGCTCAGCGGGTTCGTGACCCTGGTATCGACTCGCGGGCTGGATGCCCTCACGGTTCTGCTCGTGAGCATGGCGCTACTGTTTCGCGGATATCTATTGGTCAGCGGGCGTACGCTGCAGATCCCCGAGGTGTGGACTACCGCTCTCACGCTGACTTACGTTGTCTTTTATCTTTTTGACTATGCGGTAATCTCGCGCGGGTTTGTGGCAGCCACCGTCCATCTAGTGCTGTTCGTGATGGTGATGCGCCTGTTCTCGATGAAGCGGGAGCGCGATTCCTATTTTTTGGCGGTGATCGCGTTTCTGATGGTACTGGCCGCGGCAGTGCTTACGGTGGACAGCATTTTCCTGTTCGCATTCACAGTGTTCATGCTGATGGCGGTAGCGACGTTCATCCTGATGGAGATGCGACGCGCCTCCAGCACGGCGACGGTGCGCGTCTTTTCAGCAGGCGCGGATGTGATTGGCCCGCGTTTGGGTTATTCGCTGGCGGGCGCGGCGCCGGCAATCGCGGTTTTAATACTCGTCAGCGCGGCGGCGATTTTTTTTATCCTGCCGCGGGTCTCGACCGGATACCTCACCGCGCTGGCTCCGAATCGAGAACTCAGTACCGGCTTCAGCGATCGCGTGGATCTGGGACAGATCGGCGAGATACAGCAATCCGGTGCGCTGGTGATGCACATTCAGATTGATGGCGACACCGCCGGCGCCTACGACCTGAAGTGGCGCGGCGTCAGCCTGGTAGTTTTTGACGGCAAGACCTGGTACAACCCGCACCCGCAACACGTGACCTCAACTTTAGGGGTAAGCCGATTTGTACTGGGGCGACCAGGGGCAGAATTGCGGAAATCCCGGATCGTGGAAGCGCAACGAATTCACTATCAAGTGTTGATGGAGCCTTTGGCGAGCAACGTATTTTTTCTTGCTCCGACGGCGATCGCACTGGAAGGCAACTACCGATTGCTGTCGATGGATGACGGCGGCGCGGTCTTTGACCTCGACTCGGAACACCCCATCACGCGATATACCGCGACTTCCGAGATTGAGGAACCGACGCGCGAGGAGCTACGGTCAGCGTCACGAAGTTATTCGCCGGAGCTATTCGACTACCTGCAATTGCCGCCGCTGGATCCTCGTGTTGCCGCGCTGGCCCAGCAAATCACCGCTTCCGCAAGCAATAATTATGACCGAGCGGCTGCGATTGAAACCTATTTGCACACCAAGTTTGGGTACACGCTGCAACTTCCGAGCACGGTTCCGCGCGACGCGATTGCAAACTTTCTTTTCGAACGCAAGCAAGGGCACTGCGAATATTTTGCGTCGTCAATGACGGTGATGCTGCGCTCGCTGCGAATTCCGGCACGTGTGGTAAACGGTTTTCGCACCGGAGAGTTTAACGATCTGACTGGGCAATATGTGGTGCGAGGAAGCAACGCGCACTCCTGGGTGGAGGCGTATTTTCCTGGGTATGGATGGGTTAGCTTCGATCCCACGCCGCCTGCGCCTGCGCTGCCGCGTACGGGATGGAACCGGGGCATGTTGTATTTGGATGCCATGGCGTCGTTCTGGCGAGACTGGGTGGTTAATTACGATGCGGGCCATCAATACCATCTGGGGCGCGAGGCGGCGCACAACGGCGTTGCCTGGTTCCAGCGGGCGCGGCATTGGGCACAGCGACAGCAAGAATCCTGGCTGCGAGCGGCGCGGCGAACTCAGCGGGTTGTTTCGGATTCACCGCAGCGTTGGGGGTTGGGAGCTGCGGCCGCAGTAGTGATGATTTTGTTGGCAGCAAACTTGCGACGGCTTTGGCGGGCGATTGGCTTGCGACGTTTGGCGTCGCGTCCGGAGAAGTCTCCCAGGCGCGCGGCGACTGTCTGGTACGAGCGCATGACGCGAGTGCTTGGGCGAAGAGGCTGGCGGAAATCTCCGGCACACACTCCTACGGAGTTCCTGAATTGCATTGAAGATGAGGCGATGCGTGAGTCGGTCGCGAAATTTACGCGGCATTATGAGTCGGCGCGATTCGGCGGGCGGGCGGAGGATGCTCAGAAGCTTCCGGAGTTGCTTGAAGAGATTTCGGAGTTGGCTGGGCGTTAGTTAGGCAGTTCTGCGTACCGGAGAGAAACGCAAGGTCCCTCCACTTCGCTTCGCTACGGTCGGGATGACAGATGTCGTTTCAGCTGTCGTTTCGTTTCATCTGTTGTTTCAGCTAGGATTTCCTGCTTGCCACCAGCGGCGCAGGGCTACGACCGACCACACGGCTTCGACCACTCCGAAGGGCCATGCACCTTGCAGGAATCCGTAGGCGGAGCCCAGGATGCAGGCCCCGCTGAAAGCCAGAATGAACCAGCGGCTGCGATTCTCGAAGGCGTAGGTCACGAGCATTGCGGTGACTGCAAACAATCCGAACGCGGTTAGTCGATTCACGCTTTCTCCCTGGCGGTCTATTGTTTCAGTGATCTCGCGAATCTCCAACCTTGCCGAGCCGCAGGGCTTCGATGCGCCTCGGGCTGAATGCTAGAATAGAAGGTTGCATGCCTCATCAGAAGCCCACTGTAGCTGTCGAGAATGCGCCCGAAGATACTCGGGAGACGCCCGCTTTGCCGACTAAAGTTGGCTTTGTCAGCCTGGGGTGCCCGAAAAACCTGGTGGATAGCGAAGTCATGATGGGCATGCTGTCGCGAGCCGGCGCTGAGTTGATCACGCGCGCGGAAGACGCAGATGTGATCGTGGTCAATACTTGTTCGTTTATCGCCAGCGCACAGCAGGAATCGGTGAACACGATTCTTGAAATGGCGCGACACAAAAGCGACGGCAAGGCACGAAAGCTGGTGGTTGCGGGATGTTTGGTGGAGCGGTTTCGTGATGACATCCGCAAGAATATTCCGGAAGTGGACGCCGTGGTGGGGACTGGGGAGTTGGAGCAGATACTGGCGGCGGCCGGGATTGCTCCGGGGCAGGCCGCGAATTCTCCGTTCAATATTTTGACGTCGCGGCCGGAAGGCGATGCCCGGGAAGCGCAAGGCCGCTTTTCGCGCGAGTCGTGGAACGGGGCGATCGCGGATCTTCCGAACTATTTATACGACGAAGCCACGCCGCGCGTGCTGGCTACGCCGAAGTACACCGCGTACATCAAAATCGCGGAAGGCTGCGATCATCCTTGCACCTTCTGCATTATTCCGCAGTTGCGTGGCAAGTTTCGTTCGAGACGTTTCGAATCGGTAGTGGCGGAGGCGGAACGGTTAGCGCATTCGGGCGTGCGCGAGATCACGCTCATCGGGCAAGACACCACTTGCTACGGAGAAGATTTTGGCCTGAAAGATGGGCTCGCCCTCTTGCTCGAAAAGCTGGCGGGCATTGAAGATCTGCGCTGGATCCGGTTTCTCTACGCTTATCCCAACAAAATTACTGGGCGATTGCTCGAAACGATTGCGAGCCATGAAAAGATTTGCCCCTATATTGACGTGCCTTTGCAGCATGCATCGGCGACGGTGTTGAAGCGGATGAAACGGGGTGGCGGAGCGGATTTGTTTATTCGCTCGATTGAGAAAATGCGACGCACGATTCCTGGGGTTACGCTGCGAACGTCGTTCATCGTTGGCTTTCCCGGAGAAACGGCGAGCGAGTTTGAGCAGCTCTGCGAATTTGTGCGCGAGGCTGAGTTTGATTGGATGGGCGCGTTTGGCTACTCCGATCAGGAGGGCGCGAACGCCTTCGCTTTGGGAGAAAAGCTCTCCGAGCGCGAGATCGAGCGGCGGCGAAAACACCTGATGCAGATTCAGCGGCGGATCAGCAAGAAGCGAAAGAAGGCTTTGGTCGGTCAGGAGTTCGATCTGTTGCTGGAAGGCGAATCCGACGAGACTGAACTTCTGCTGGAAGGCCGCACCGCCATGCACGCTCCGGAAATCGATGGCAAAGTTTTTGTGAATGACGTTCCCGAAGGGCTTCGGCCTACAGCCGGCGAATTCTATCGCTGCGAGATCACTGAAGCGCACGATTACGATTTAGTGGCGAAGATCATTTAGAAACCTATGGCTCGCAAACGCGCGCTGAAACTGCGTTGCCCCATCTGCAAAAAGGCGGTAAAAAGCGCCGACGCGGAATTTCCTTTTTGCAGTGCACGCTGCCGCACGATTGACTTAGGAAAATGGGCCAGCGGCGGATATGTGATTTCTTCGCCGGTTAGCGACACGTCCGACGGGGTCTCGGAAAATAGCGATGAAGAATGAGTCGGGCTGCGGGCAAAAATCCGGCTCGGATTCCTGCTCGTCCCGCGCTCCTCTGTGGGCAAAGCTTACGGCTACTTTTTTTGGCATTGGCCTGATGCGGCCGGGGCCGGGTAGTTGGGGGTCGGCGGCTACGGTTTTGCTTTGGTGGCTGCTTAGTTTGTTTGTGAATGCTGGTTGGCAGCCTTACGTTGCGGCGGGGCTTGCGGCGGTAGCTGTGATCGTCGGTATTCCAGCCGCTACAGCGGTGGCTCGCGCGGCGCGTTTGAAGGATCCCCAATTCGTGGTGATTGACGAAGTTGCCGGTCAACTCATCGCTCTGGTCGCGGTACCGGTTTCGTGGAAATCCATGTTGCTCGGCTTTATACTTTTTCGTGGGTTCGATATTGTGAAACCTCCACCCGTGCGCCAGCTTGAGCATCTTCCTGAGGGATTCGGCATCGTAATAGATGACGTGGCGGCCGGGCTTTACGCTTTGGCTTTAGTGCAGGTGGCGCTGCATTTTGGTGTTTTACCGCGTTAGAAATGCGCGTATAGAAGTTGGAGTCGATGGAACTTTCTGGCCGATTACTGAGCAAGGCGAACGTCAATGGCAAACCGCACATTGAGGCGGTAGTTCCGGCTGCGGCTCTACCGGGCGGCGAAGTGCGTATTTCTGGACACGGCTTGCGTCCTCAAGACCTCCGCCGACCGCGGGTGCGGTTCGGCGACATTGAGGGCGCAGTGGTCATTAGTTCTGACGATTTCCTGGTGGCGCGCGTGCCGCAAGGAGCGTCGTCGGGGCCGATCGTGGTTTCTACGAATGGCGATTCCAGCAATCCGCACGAGATCACGGTGGCAAGGCTGATTGCGGAGAATCTGCATCCCGTCACCAATCCTGCGCTCGATGCCGACGGGAACATCTACGTTAGTTTTTCCGGAAGCCGGGGGCAGAAAGTTCCGGTCGCCATCTACAAGATTGACACCAACTACAGCGTCAAACCGTTTCTTGCCGACCTGATGAATGCCACAGCTATCGCCTTCGACCGTACGGGGCTGATGTATGTTTCCTCGCGCTTCGACGGCACGGTGTACCGGGTTGCGACGAACGGTACGATGACTTCTTATGCCGAAGGCATGGGAGTTGCGACCGGCATGGCCTTTGACCGCACCGGCAATTTGTATGTGGGCGACCGCAGTGGAACGATTTTCAAGATCGGTTCCGATCGGCAGATTTTTGTCTTTGCCACACTCGAGGCCAGCATCTCCGCTTACCATTTGGCATTCGGGCCGACGGGCGACCTGTTTGTGACTGGCCCCACCACTTCCAGCTTCGATTCCGTTTATAAGATCAACTCTCAGGGCAACGTGTCGGTTTTTTATCGTGGATTGGGACGGCCGCAGGGGATCGCGTTCGACGTGGACGGCAATCTTTACGTCGCAGCTTCGCTCTCCGGCAAGCGCGGAATCGTCAAGATCACGCCCGCGGGTCAGGCATCGCTGGAAGTTGCGGGCGCGGGATTGGTGGGTCTGGCTTTCGCGCCTGGGCGATCGGTTATTCTGGCTACGAATAGCGATGTGCATCATCTCGCCTGGAATATTCAGGGATTGCCGTTGGCGGAAGCTAGTGGGTAAGCAGTCAGCAGTCAGCTGTCAGCACTCAGAATTCGGATCAATCAGCGTAAGCGGCGGAAGCAACCTGCTAATTGCTACGCGTATGGCAATGGTCCCGGCGAAAGTTGGCTTTGATACAAAAAGAACTGGCGCGCCGTCATGGTACCAAACTCAGGAGTAGGCAAAACAGCCAATTTCTCCTGCAAGCGATGAAACTTGTGCTTGCTCGTATCCTCCTTTTGCCGGATTGGCGCAGCCGATCTTCCGCCGCGAGCCAGTGTCAGGTGAGGACTGAATGCATGCTCCTCTTTCTTGATGCCGAGAGCAAACGTTGTTTCATCGATAGCTTGGGCAAGATTGCTCAGTTCTTGTCCGGATTCAATCCCCACCCAGAAGACGCGCGCTGCCGTGGCAGTTGGAAAAAAGCCGTAGCCCTGAAACTTGATTTCGATGGAATGGCTTTGAATGCCTTCAAGCCCGTGCTTGATTTCTTCCACCGTCTCTGGAGGCTTCTCGCCAATGAATTTTAGCGTAACGTGCAGCGACTCCG
>Ga0206892_1066_pt1 | contig 11115 bp, 10 predicted proteins | sample Alteio_BWOrgHeat_56_FD_153257 | JGI IMG/M metagenome (GOLD analysis project Ga0206892, IMG submission 153257) | Enriched cells from forest soil in Barre Woods Harvard Forest LTER site, Petersham, Massachusetts, United States - Alteio_BWOrgHeat_Nextera8 ... | reverse complement strand
TAAACACAGTCATGCCCATCTCGCAAAAGTGGAGCTGACGGTAGAGGAGAGCTATATAAGGCTACGCATATCCGACGATGGAGTTGGTTTCGATCATAGACGGGCGAAGGATGGTCGAGGACTGGGATTGGTAAGCATGCGAGAGCGGCTGAAGTTGGTCGGCGGCCAGCTCTCTGTTTGGTCCCACCCTTCACTTGGCACTCAGGTGGAAGCTACTGTGCCCATCGCGGCAAAGTACGCACAAACTCCATAGCTGTCTAGTCCTGGATTGAAAGATATAGTGCGTCCGCCGTCACTTTTGCCAGTATGCAAGAATGCTGAACGCTAAATAGAATGCAAACGTAGCTCGGATGTAGGTTACAAGTTGAGCTGGGCAATGTTTCTTGAGGTGCTCGCCGGGGAATGTTGCAGCTCCGGTTTCTAAAGGAGCCTTCGTGCGGAAAGCAAGCATACTGCTCGCTGACGACAATTCAATCGTTATCCATCATGTCAGTTCCTTGCTACAAAGCGATGATGAGTACGAAGTTGTTGGTGCTCTCAATGACGGTGCGGCTGTGTTGAGCGAGTACCAGCGGCTCCGGCCAGACGTAATTGTGCTCGACATCACCATGGAACTGCTGAGCGGAATCGATGTGGCACGGCAGTTGCGCGATTGTGGCTGCCATTCCAAAATCGTCTTCTTAACCGTTCACGAAGATGCCGAATTTGTGAATGCCGCAATGGGCGCTGGCGGTTCGGCCTACGTTGTGAAGTCAAGGTTAGGTATAGACTTGATTCCCGCTATTCACGCAGCGCTCTGCGACAAATTCTTTGTTTCACCCAGCCTGCTCGGCGAGCGAACCTGAACTCCTGGCTCCCCTCGCCTGCCACCAAGATAAACCACTGTCACTTATAACAGTTACCGCTTTTACTTCTTGCCGCTACTGTTTCTGCAGGACGCTTCTGTCAATCACGGTTGCGGGGCACCTTCGGACAATCCCGGGGGCTGGTGCCGATGTAGTCCCTGTCCTGGAATCGTGAGTGGTTCACGAGAGTAAATGCAATGCGTTTCTTTCTCACACTCGAGCGGCTGTTATTTATTTTCGGTCTGTTGATGCTGGGCATATATTTGGGAGCCCGCGTGCATTCGGCCTCATCTTCCCGGTCCACAGTGGAGAATTTCAAGCGGGAACAGCTCCAAGCGCCGGATCAAGAGAACACTGCAGTGCTTGCCGCGGAAAAACCGGACTTCACTCTTTGGTCGCCAAAACGAATCGCCGAATACGAGGACAGCTTAGCCACCTATTTCACCCCAGCCATTGGAATCCTTCGGATTCCGAAAATTCACGTCGAAGTGCCGCTCCTGGATGGAACCGATGAGTTGGCCCTGAACCGGGGGGTCGGGCGAATTGCCGGTACCGCCAGCCCGGGGCAGCCCGGCAACATTGGGATCGCGGGCCATCGCGATGGGTTCTTTCGCGGGTTGAAAGATGTCGCGCTGGGAGATATCGTCGAGGTGGTTACACAAAGACGCACCGAAACCTACGTTATCGACAATGTAGTCATCGTTGATCCCCACGACACATCGGTTCTGCGCGCCCGCCAGCGCCCCTCACTAACGCTGGTGACCTGCTACCCCTTTCATTTCATCGGGAGCGCCCCTCAACGCTACATCGTCCAAGCGTCACTTGCCGATTCGGTTGCAGAAACTCGCACAGTGGAACGGTCAAATGCTGACATCAACAACTTTGATCAGCTGCAAAAACGACGGGACTCGCCTCGAAACTGAAGCGCTAATGATTTTTGATCTGGTAACAGCAAAACTGACACTGACAAGGAGAAACAAAATGAGCTCAAACACAACATGGAAACAACTATCGCTGATGCTTATGATGGGATTGCTTTGCCTGGCTTTTTCCTTGGGCATGAGCGCGCAAGTGCAGACGCAAACCAGTACGACTAGTCACTCACCCACGATCGAAACCACGGTCGAGCGGGGTGAGGTCGTCTACGTACAGGGCAATGAGCTGGTCGTCAAGATGGACAATGGTTCGCTCCGAGATTTTGCCAACGTTCCAGAAAGCGCCAGAGTCATTGTTGATGGTCGGGAGATCGGGATTCACGATGTGAAAGTCGGGATGAAGCTCGAGAAGTCGATCACTACAACTTCCACTCCCAAGACCATTACCACAGTCCAGACTGTAACCGGAAAGGTGTGGAACATCAACCCTCCGAGTAACGTGATTCTGACGCTCGAAGACGGTACCAATCAGCAGTTCAAGATTCCCAAAGACCAGAAATTTAGCGTTGACGGAAAGATGGTCGATGCTTGGGGGTTGAAGAAAGGCATGAAGGTTTCGGCTACTAAGATTGTCGAGGTACCCGAGATTCACGTCAGCCACGAGCAGCAGCTGACCGGCTCAATGCCACCGCCGCCACCAGCGCCGCCAGCCGATCAACCTATCCTCATCGCCTCAGCTTCACCAACGCCAACCCCTGAAACACCGGCAGAACTGCCGAAAACCGGCAGTCTGCTGCCATTGATCGGATTGCTGGGGTTTGCGTTTGTTGCTGCGGCGCTGGGACTGAAAACGGTTCGACGTCTTAGCTAAGCACGATTATCACCTGGTCCAAGTCGAGGTGTGAGATTGATACGGACCCGGTTCCACTTTCGAAGGAATGAGGATTTCCGGACAGAGTCTTGCCGCCGGTGGTAGTAGCAATCGTGCGGCAAGATGAGGAGAACTAATGAAATATCTCGCGGTTGTTTTTCTCCTGGATTTGCTCGCCTCCGTTGCCATAGCTCAAACGACTGCGCCGGCATGGTCGCCTGCAAAAAGCATTGGGATGTTTGCTTATCCGAGGAACCAGCAGAATTCTGACCAGCAACTGAAGGATGAGAGTGAGTGCTACGGGTCTGCCAAACAGAATTCAGGAGTAGACCCGCAAGCTCCCGCTCCATCAGCACCCAGTGCACAAGAACAGCAAGCAGCACAACAACAAGCGGCCCAACAGGCTGGCAACGACGTGCCCAAAGGTGGAACGGTAAAGGGTTCCGCGAAGGGTGCGGCCGGGGGCGCGGCTATCGGAGCCATCGCTGGTGATGCCGGAACCGGGGCCGCGATTGGGGCAACCGTAGGTGCTGTATCAGGAAGGCGACGTCAGAGGCAGGCTGAGGCACAGGCTAAGCAGCAGGCGGCCGCACAGTCGGCTCAGGCCGAGCAACAGGCTCAGTCCCAGGCCACTGCACAGCACCAGAATCAGCTCAATACGTTTAAGAAGGCTTTCTCGGCATGCATGGATGCCCGCGGATACTCGGTTCAGTAGTTCGCGGCAGACAAGCTCGGCAGTGCAAACATGGAAGTCATTGGCGTCGCCAGCTTTTGAAGAACTGTAGAAATCACAAAGATTAAAAGAGAGGCCGTATGAGGAATCTAGCTATTATTTGCGCGATGTGCCTACTGATTACGCCAGCTATTTTGGCGCAAACAGTTGAAGTTTCAGCCCCGCCCATAACCGACACCGACATCCAATTGCTACGCTCCGATTTGCAGGCCGCCAAAAACCAGGTCATTGCAGACACCATGAAGTTCACCGAAGCCGAGTCTACTGCATTCTGGCCGGTCTACCGCGATTACACACATGATCAGAATGTCATCGCTGACAAGAGGCTGCAGGTAATCAAGGACTATGCGAAGTCCTACGACACGATGGATAACGCGAAGGCAAAGGATATGGTTCAGCGGATGATGAATGTCGATGACGAATTACTGAATCTGCGCGAGAAGTATTGGCCAAAATTCGAGCAGGCTCTGGGGGCAAAAAGAGCAGCGAAGTTCTATCAGGTAGATAACCGCCTGAGCCTGATGATCAATCTGCAATTGGCGGCTCAGATTCCGCTGATTCCGTAGCAGCGACGAGAGGCACTCCGGGCTGCCACAAAGCTATCTAGTTTCGGCTGACTCTCAGCTTGGATCCCCATCGGAACGGCGCACTGGACGGTCATCGCCAAGCGCTTATCATCGGCGCTGCAAAACGGGATGGTCGTCCTCATCTTTGGAGTCAGACTTGTCCGCGTTCGCTGTGTTTACTTCCCTCCGAAGGGTGGGGACCGACGGACTCTCCCCTTTTCGCTGCCGCCTGTTCTCGATTTCCAATAGGTGCGCCTTGACTGTGTCAAACTCCGACGTGGTGACAAGGTACTCTTCGCGAAGAGGCAGGATTCTGGCGATCTCGGCTTGGCTTTTGCTCACGCGGTCGGCGGTTTGCGGATGCGAGGCAAAGGCTCGAGCCAGCCTGCCCGCTTTCCCAGGTTCCTGGGCTTGAACTTTCTCGAAAAACGTGACTAACGCTTGCGGGTCGTAGCCAGCTTCATACATGTACTCGATTCCGAGGTAATCGGCTTCCGCTTCAAAACTGCGCGAGAATTTAGTGAAAGTCAACGGGACTGCTACTCGGATGATGCTCTGTATCACTACGCCGGCACCACCCCCGACGAATATCAGTGGGATAGATAGCAGGCTCGCCATTTGGGACCGTGTCATTTGCCGCGTCGCGTGTCGTGCCGCCACATGCGCAATCTCATGAGCGACGGCGCCGGCCAGCTCGGCTTCATCATCGGCGGCCAGGATCAGCCCCGAGTTTACGTAAAGGAACCCACCCGGCAGACTGAAGGCATTCACTTCGTCCGAGTCAATTACCTTAATAGTAAAGGGTACTTGTGCATCAGAGTTACGCACCAAATTCTGCCCTAGCCGATTGACGAACTCAGTCACCATCGGGTCGTCGAGTAACTTCGACTGCGAGTCCACCACCTGTGCATACTCGCGTCCCATGCGGATCTCGCTCTCAAGTGAATACCAGTTGCCAGCACCGCTCCTCCCAATTTTGCGGTTCCCGATGGCATTTATGTCGTCCTTTGCAGATTCGTGTTTCTGGGGAACTTGGCCGCTGCTACTGGATTGCATCGTGTCGGGCGGCTGGACTGCTTGCGATATGAGTTGTTGATTGACCGCACCGAAGGCGGCGATTGTCATTACCAACACCAGAGATCGACGGAACATGGATTGGTCACCGGCCTTATGATTGGCAGCGGGCCAGGAAGCACCTGCTGAGGGCGTTGTTTTGCCTCTCTCCATTGCTCCACGGCGTCCAGGGCCACGGAGCTTGTTTTGCATCAATCAATTTCTCTAGGTCGAACAAGCAGCCACCGATCGCACGCACGTCTGGAGAGGCGCTGCAAGCAGCCTATGCCCCTTGGTCCTGAGTTGGGACTGGTAAAACCTACAGTTGAAACCAGCAAGAAAAATGTCACTCCGAGCGGCCACGTTCGCTCTCTGAAGTTCCCATGCTTACCTGTCAAAGTTGGCAGTTGGCACCTCCTTTGATCTTTGGCTATATGGAAGTCGGGAAGGCTGGAGTTCTCGAACTTCTATGAATGCGCAACGGCCCGACGAACAAATCGGCGGCAACCCGGTTCGCGTCACTGATTGTTATATCTGGGCTGCAATTCATTACCTGGATTCTCCTTCGGGTTACCGTGAATGCCTTCCTTACAGCCGCCAAAGAGTAGAACTTCCTGCTGGGGGCATGGTCCTTCTAGGAGATAAACCTCCTTCGCCCTGGATCACGGGAATCAAGATCATGATTGGAGCTGGTTTTGCAGGCGTAGTTGTGCCGTGGATCATCCGAGCCTGCCAGTGATGTTTCAGGTGTGGCAATAACACTTCTTCCAGAATTCAGTGATGATTGGAAGATCGGTTTTCCCGAACCGGGTGAAGAAAAAGTCGCTCAGGGGCAAGTAGTACGATTTTCCCTCGCTTCTTAAGAATCGCTCCCCTGCGGTGCCACTCGCTCAGAAGACGGCTAGCAGTAAACGGTGTGATGTTCGCGGCATTGGCCAAATTCTCATTCGTAATATCCAATTCAAGACCATTTACAACCGTGTCACCAATTCCCTGGGCGAGACTCAGCAGGACTTGCGCAAGCCGCTCGCGCGCGGTGTTGGAGACCAGTGCTAAATGAGCCGCGACGAACCAGGTCAAATGATCCGAGGCAAATGGCAACACATTGTCCAACAGTTTTGGGTATTGAGCCGCAAGGGCTCTGATTTTAGTTCGGGACCATACGAATGCCGAGCTATCTTTCACCATTTCCGTACCGACGAGATAAAGAGAGGGGCTGGAGAGTATTGCTCCGATACCGAGAATTTCACCGGGCGGAAGCCAGCGCAGGAAGACCTTTCGACCATCCTGAGTGATGTAGAACATTCTGGCGCAGCCCGTGCTCAGCAGAAAAAAATAATCGCTAGGATCACCCTGGTTGATGACGATAGAATTCGCGGGATAGCGCCGGCGCGTTGCGATCGCCAGGATCGCGTCGACCTCCGCCTTTGTCATACCTTCAAGAAATACCGATCTCAGATGTTGCCCTGCGAAAGACGCAGACAATGCCGATCCACTCCGGTACGAAGCGGCGGGGATGGTAAGGCTCATATTCTCTACTCCATCATCAATGTCCCGCTCTGGGCTGTGAGCAAGTCGCCTTTAGGTCCGCTGAGGCGACAACGAGGAGGCACAGAGGAAATCCGAGGAGCGACTCAGTTCTAAATCCTATTTGGAGGCCTGCCAACGCTCACTGGGCGCAATAGCGGTTTTTCCCGGATTCACTGGCAGAACCGACAAGTGACGGCAGGTGATCGAGCGGCTCAAATGCCGACATTTCCTCCCACCCAACCATCAGGATTACGTGTTTGTACGGCCCGGCGATCTATCGCCCATTGCGGAAAATAGTGGGCACCTCAGCCTCATAGCATTGTGACAATGCGTTGACCGAAGTGCCCGGCTCTATTCCCGAATCGCATCGGAAGTTCACGCTACTCATCGACCGAGCGAATGCCAACTTCTAGCGCTCTACGAGTTCTTCTGTGGTTTTCTTCGAGGCTTCGTATGCACCTCGATAACCACGCGCCACGGCCCGAACACCTCGTCCGATTTCTTCGTACACATCATCTCCTAAATTGGCGAGGGAAACACGCAGCGACCAGTTTGGCGCATCGAATCCGCCACCGTTCAGCAGCACGATGCCGTGGTCCTCGGCCAGTCGGAAAGCAAGATCAAGCGGGTGGACGTGTTTTTTAAGATACTCGACAGCGTCCACACCGATGTTCTTGCGAGCCCAGAATTCGAAATCGATCAAGCCGTAGTATGCGTCGTAGAGCGGATTCGGGCTGACTTCGAGGCCGAGTCCCTCGATCATCAACAGGGCACGCCGATGCACGATCTCGCGGCACGCCTTCTGATACCGCTTCTCGCAATCCATCAGCTCAACCAAAGAGAACATGCTCATCATGACCTGCTGCGGTAACGAAAGCCCGGCCGTGTGGTTCAGGGCCACGTCGCGACTGTCCGCAACAATTCGATCAATAAACTTTACATTGCGTGGCTCGAGCGTCAGGGCGCCGTAGCGTTTATCAAGCGCGTGAAGATCTGGATCTGGCAGCTTCTTGATCATTCTGTCGAAAATGTTGTTTTCGTGGATTGCGATGATGCCAAGTCGCCAGCCCGTAGCCCCGAAATATTTCGAATACGAATAAACACCAATAGTGTTTTGCGGCAATTCCCCGAGCAAGGACCGGAACTCCGGGACGAACGTTCCATACACGTCATCCGTCAGGAGCATAAGGTCGGGACGCTTCGTTTTCACGAGCTTCGCAAGCTTGGCAATCGTTTCCTTGCTGAGGGCGACGCCGGTTGGATTGCCCGGATTCACCACGAAAAATGCCTTGATCTTCGGGTCCTCCAGTTTCTGGATTTCGGAGTCGGTGAACTGAAAGCGATTCTCCTGGGGAGCCTCGATCTTGACTACGTTCAAGGCGTAGTCCTCGAGATGCGGCATCTCGATATAGGGAGTGAAGATCGGTGTGCCCAGCGCGATGGTGTCACCCGGACGGAGTAGTCGATTGGCTTTGAGTGACTTGAAGATGTAACACATCGCCGCCGTGCCGCCTTCGACTGCGTACAGGTCAAACTTGCCGCTAGGCCGCGGATCTCCGCACATGGCCCACATCAAGTACTCGTGGGCGATGCGCTCGTTATGGACAAGCATGCGGTCCGGGACTGGGTAGTTGTCGCCAATGATCGAATCTACGAGTTCGTGCACGAACGCATCGGGCTCGAAACCAAACGTCTTGACGGCAAATGGCACCATCGCTGACAGGAAGGAGGCTCCGGGCATATCGGAGTGCTTGCCTAGCCAAGCCTCAAGGCGGCCGGCGATGCCTTGCGCCTGCGGCATTCCACCGATACCTGCTGGGTGCTCCATTACGCGTTTGCTCTCGGTAATCGCAAACTGTCCGAGCAGGAAGTAGCCCTCTCGTGGTGTGGTGGCGATCCAATTGGGGTTTCCGCGTCCGGCATTAAGAAATGCCGATTGTGTCGTTCTCGAGGTTTTCTTGGCGAGTTTGATTAATTCGTCTTTGATTTCGAACGGGCTGAGAGTCTCGAAGCTTCGGAGGTTTGCGAGTTCCATTGTTGTCTCCTTGGTTATTTCATGAATCCTGACGACATAAGAATGATGACGACCATGCCCCAGATCGTGAGCAGGGTGTTGCCCACGGCGTAAGTTACGGTATAGCCCAGCGCGGGCACCTGGCTTTGGGCGATGTCACAGACCAGGCCGAGCGAAGCTGTCGTGGTGCGCGCCCCGGAGATGATGCCGAGTGTGATCGCGTCATGGAAGCGGAAGATGTACTTGGCGATGAACATTCCAAACACCAGAGGCAACGTCGTTGCCAGAGCTCCCCACAGGAACAGGCCAGCACCCTGGGTTCGTAAGCCGTTGACAAAACCTGGGCCAGCCGAGATGCCGACTATGGCGATAAAGATGTTGAGGCCGACGGAGTTCATGAACCAGACCGTCGAGGTTGGGATACGGCCAAACTTGGGATGCACGGAACGTATCCACCCGCAAACGAGTCCCGATATCAGCGCGCCGCCGGCGGTGGAAAGCGTTATCGGTACTCCGGCCACTTTCCACACCAGCGAGCCGATCAGCGCGCCGACTGCGATTCCAGCACCGATGAACGCGACATCCGCGACATCAGTCGCTCGATCGGGAACACCCAGATTCTTGATCGCATTGTTGGTGTCTTGTGTGCGGCCGACCAGGGTAACGATATCGCCCCGGAAAATTTCCGTGTTTGGAAGGATAGGAATCGAGGTCGCAACCGCACCCCGAACGATCTTGCGCACGAAAACGCCACGAGCGCTGGGTACTCCGGCGAGTTCAGCAAGAGTCTTGCCATCCACATCTTTATTAGTGACGTAAACGTCCACGCCCTCGACGGGAACGCTCAACAATTCGGGATCATCGACTTCCAATTCTTCTTCGCCAGTGACGTTCATGGGCGCCGGGCGAGCGCCTGCTACTGCTGCCAACTTCCGCCGTTCGCCCACAAGTTTCACGAGCGCCTCGCGGGCACCTGCGACTGCCACGATGTCGCCCTCACGCAAAACGGTATCCGCGGTCGCGTTTTCAATGATCCCGTTACGCCGCACGCGCAACACAAAAACACGCAGGTCGGGAACCAGCGCTTCGGCCTCAGCGGCCCGAAGGCCGTTGACTATGCCGCCCGGCTGCACACGGAAAGCGCGCATTTCCCAACGGCGCCAGGCAGATCCAACTCCGCCGAGTTCCTTGATGCCGCCTTGTTTCTCCTCGTAGTCTTTGCAGGCAGCCGGAAGATCGATGCGGAGCAGAGCCGGACCGGCCAACGCGATCACGAGCGCGGATCCGACGGTTCCAAACATGTAGGTGACGGCGTAGGCGACGGGCATGGAATCGATTAGCTTCTTGGCCTCGTCACCCGAAAGGCCCAGACGGTTGATGGCATCGGTGGAAAGCCCCAGTGCAGCGGAAATGGTTTGCGACCCGGAGTACAAACCCGCGGAATAGCCGAAATCGTAGCCAGCTATCTTACAAATCGCGACGGGCACTAAAAGGCAGAACAAACACTGAACCACGGAAAAGATCGCTTGCGGCACGCCATCCTTCGCAATTCCGCGAACAAATTGAGGGCCCACTCCGTAGCCGACAGCAAACAGGAACATAAGGAAGACGGTGGCTTTGAGGGGCTGCGAAATCGTAATACCAATTTGGCCGATCAGAACACCGGCCAGGAGCGTAGCCGTTACCGAGCCCAAGCCGATTCCTCGGAACGTAAACTTGCCAAAATAGTAGCCCAGAGCAAGCACCAGAAAAATGGCAATCTCCGGATACTGTCGCAGAGTCGCAGCAAACCAAGTAAAGATGAACATCGTCTACTCCTTTTCATAGACAGGCAACGCCTGGGCTCCAGCGAACTAAGCAGAAAGACGCTTTCAAGGGGAGAATAGGGTCACTGGAATGCCATGTCGCCTGTCAGATATGACAGGTTTCAGCGGCTGAAATCCGGCAGCATTTGAGGGGAGAGCATCCTCGAGTGCAAAGTCAAGCAGAAGCGCAAAAAACTGAACTGGTCTTCTCTACCCAAAGTATGCGAAGGCTTATGAAGCTTTGGGAAGATCGATGCTTAGCTCTTGCGAAACGCCCTGGAGGAGGTATGGGTACGAACGAGATGAACGTAATGCCGAAGGCGAACCCGAACTGAATCTGCTGTTGCCAAAGAGCATACGGCAACAACCACTGTGGGAGTCTTCATACGAGAACATCGAAGATCTTCTTTTCCCAAGAAGGTTGCCGCCGTGGCTTCGAAGAGCGCAGCTTTGCACTCACTAGATGCGCCAGAGAAAGTGCACACATCTTTCATGAAACGTCTGGCAACTCTGACAGGTCTAAGAAAGCCCTCCGTTCTGTTCTACTCAGTTGCAAATGCAGGGAAGCCATGACGTCACGCCATGATCTGCCCTCAAATCCACAGTGAAGGAGATCGGTAATGAAGTTCAGAACTTTTGTTTCAACTCTGGCTGTGATCTTGCTGGTTGGAAGTTTGGCGAACGCCGGGGATTCACCTGACGAAAAAAAAGACAAGACTCGAAAAATGGCAGCGGCAACCCTGGAGGATCTCTATAAGCTTGAACCCGCGTCCAGGCAGCTTATCCAGCAGTCGTTCGGATATGCAGTCTTCAGCAACACCGG
>Ga0206892_1065_pt1 | contig 11159 bp, 9 predicted proteins | sample Alteio_BWOrgHeat_56_FD_153257 | JGI IMG/M metagenome (GOLD analysis project Ga0206892, IMG submission 153257) | Enriched cells from forest soil in Barre Woods Harvard Forest LTER site, Petersham, Massachusetts, United States - Alteio_BWOrgHeat_Nextera8 ... | reverse complement strand
ATTGGAAAAAAAACCGCCGAGCGCATGGTGTTGGAATTGCGCGACAAACTTCCGCCCGCAGGTGTGGGAGAAGCGCCCGCCGTCCCGGTCCTGAGCGCGATTGAGGAAGATGTGCTTTCCGCACTGGTGAATCTGGGTTATCAGCGTACGCTCGCGGAGCGGGCGCTGGCTTCGGTGTCGAAGGATGGGTCGTTTGAAGTGATCTTTCGCAAGGCACTGGCTGCGCTCTCGAAGTGATTGAACTGCCAGAAGACATAAGCTCCCTTGACTTCGCCCGGGATGACAGGGATTTGATCGTGAGGAGCGCTAGCGAAAAACGTACAGAATTCCAAAGTCGGTGACTGCGCTGATGTGGTGTGATGGGCTTGCCTCATTCGGGTTTCGGTAGGAGTAAATGCCGACCCGCTCCCGGAAGTAGAACCTTTTCTTCAAGTGCATTCGCATATCGAAGAGCGGCCCGTTCAAGGTGTAGTCGCTGCCCGTAGGAATAAGGTACTGCGCGTTAATGCGAAACCAGTCTCGCTCAAACATGGCTCCGAGGGTCGGCCAAATGGAGTGGTTGTCGTACTGCGAAGTAAAGAGTTCGCTGAAGTGCACACCTCCACCGAATCGCCAGTGGCCCTTGCCTTTGATCATCACCAGCCCGTGGGCCCGCAACGTCGTGCCGTCCTTCAGACCATTGGGATTCGCAGTGTCGGTTCCGGCTTCAGCTTCAAACATTATGGGACGCAAAGAACCCCAATCGACGCCCGCGTCGAAGTTGTAGTAGGGCGACTGGAAGCTCAAGCCATTTACCCCGATTCCGGCGCCGGCATAGGGAGCGACTTGAGCGCTGCACGCCATGGCGGAAAAAAGCAGCGTCGCAACGAACTGCAGGGAGACTCTCATCTTCACTGTGGACAGCGGGGGTCTAGGTACCACCATTTGCATTCCGCGTGGAAGCGCCTGTCCTTGGCCAGTTTACCGATTGAACTCGCAACCGCTATTTACCAATGCAGAACGTGCTGAATATCAAGTTCAGAATGTCGTCGGTGGTCGTGGCTCCGGTAATTTCGTCGAGTGGACGCAACGCGCTGTAGAGATCGAGCAAAAGCATTTCGTGAGGCACCTTATCGGCGAGTGCGGTTCGGGCGGCCGCGAGTGCGGCGAGCGATTCCCGCACACGTTCCCGGTGGCGCAGATTGGTGAGGAATCCGGTTTCGATCTGGGTGGCTGCTTCTCCGCCGGCTTGCTTCAAGATTTCATTGCGCAGTTCGGGAATCCCGTGGTCGGTGGTTGCGGAGGTTTGCACTCGTGGCAACGGGGAACTGCGAGCCGAGAAGTTGGGACTGGTTATGTCCCACTTATTTTCGACTGCTATGCATGGTCGTTGCCCCACCTGCCTTAGCAATTCTGCATCTTCGTCTTCCATCGGCTGCGAAGAATCGAGAACAATTAGAACCAGATCTGCATCCGCGAGAGCCTCCATCGACTTACGGATTCCGATGCTCTCCGCTTCGTCGACGGCGCGGCGGATTCCTGCCGTATCCACCAGTCGTACCGGGATGCCGCCGATCGCAACCGTTTCACTAACCAAATCCCTAGTCGTGCCCGGAGTCGCAGTTACAATCGCACGCTCCCGTTCTACCAGGCAGTTAAACAAGCTCGATTTGCCAACATTGGGACGCCCGACGATGGCGAGTGTCAGCCCCTCGCGGACGAGCTTTCCGTAGGCGAACGACGAGGCAAGGTCTTCTAGCGGCGCACCAACCGCTGCGATGCGCTGCAAGATCTGATCGGCTGGGAGAACCGAGATATCGTCCTCGGCAAAGTCGATTCCAGCTTCGAGAATTGCTATCAGCTCAACCAGTTTTTGTTTGATCGGTTGCAGGCGGTGGGAAAGTGCGCCTCCAAGCTGTTGCGCTGCGACCTTTGCCTGGTAAAGAGTTTGCGAGTCGATGAGGTCGCGCACCGCTTCGGCCTGCGTGAGATCGATTCTTCCGTTCAGAAAGGCGCGCATGGTGAACTCGCCCGGCTCGGCGAGACGGGCGCCGCGAGCCAGAGCCAGCTCCACGATGTGGCGCAGGACGACCGGCGATCCGTGGGCGGAGATTTCGACGATGTCGTCAGTTGTGTAGGAGTGAGGTTTAGCAAAGTAAGTAACGACGACTTCATCGATGCGTTGGTCGTGTGGTGCTTCGGGTTCGATCAGTTCTGCGAAGACTGAACGGCCCGATTCCAGGTCGTGCTTAAGCCGCAACATCGGCGACACGATTCTCTTCGCCTCTGGTCCGGCTAGGCGGACGACACCGATGCCGCCACGTCCCGGGGCAGTGGCTATGGCCACAATCGTGTCGTCGAGGTTCATGGAGAAATTGTACCGGGCTGAGGGCACCGTTTCAGTTTTCCGTAGATCAGTGGGGACGCAGCATCTTCTCCCGACTCCCGTCACGAAAAGATATTGGACGGAGCGCCGCAAGGATAGTAGGATAGGCCAATTTTTATTGTGGTTCGAGCATTTGCCAGCAGCAGTGGATGTGAAGTCTGTGGATTTCGAGGAGAACACTCCATGGCCTTTCTTGCTTTTCTTGATCGTGAAAAGACTGTCGCTGGTCCCGGATTCAGCCGGTGGCTCGTTCCTCCTGCCGCACTTGCCATTCATCTGTCGATTGGCCAGGTCTATGCCTTTAGCGTTTTCAAAATTCCGCTGAGCCAATTGCTCGGCGTGACCAAGCCCGGCCCAGGGGATTGGAAGCAATCGCAAATTGCGTGGATTTTTTCATTGGCGATCGTCATCCTCGGCGTTTCCGCCGCGACTTTTGGAAAGTGGCTGGAGGGTGCCGGTCCTCGCAAAGCAATGTTCGTTTCGGCCGTGTGCTTCGCCCTCGGCTTCTTCATTTCGTACTTCGGCGTGCTCTGGCATCAGTTGTGGATTATCTTCCTCGGATATGGCGTGGTCGGCGGCATCGGCTTGGGGATTGGATACATTTCCCCAGTCTCGACGCTGATTCGCTGGTTCCCCGACCGGCCAGGATTGGCGACCGGCATGGCAATTATGGGATTCGGCGGAGGCGCCATGATCGGCTCGCCGTTGGCGATCAAATTGATGGCATATTTCCGCGCTGGAACCGATCTGGGTGTGGGGGAAACTTTTCTGGTCATGGGCGCGCTGTACTTCGTGTTCATGATGTTCGGTGTATTCACCGTGCGCGTTCCACGCCCCGGCTGGAAACCAGCAAACTGGAATCCACCCACCAAGCAGTCAGCCATGATTACGATGCAAAATGCAGATGTCAATGCCGCTTTCACCACACCTCAGTTTTGGCTGTTGTGGGTGGTTCTCTGCATGAACGTGACGGCCGGCATCGGAATTATTGAGCAAGCCTCCCCGATGATTCAGGATTTGTTCAAGGGAAGCATTGGCCCGGTGGCTGCCGGTGGGTTCGTAGGCCTGCTCAGCCTGGTTAATATGGGCGGGCGGTTTTTCTGGTCCTCAGTTTCGGACCACATCGGACGCAAGCCCACTTACTTCATTTTTTTCGCAGTGGGCGCGGTGCTCTACTATGTGCTCCCCGAAACTGGTGGCGATCGCTTGAACAGCGTAGGCCTTTTCGTCACCATCGCCTGCATTCTGCTTTCCATGTATGGCGGCGGGTTCGCCACGATCCCAGCGTACTTGCGCGACATGTTTGGGACATACCACGTCAGTGCGATTCATGGGCGCCTCTTGACCGCGTGGTCGACAGCAGGAGTTCTGGGGCCAGTGCTCGTAAATTACATGCGTGAATATCAGTTGGCGCACGGAGCCAGCAAAGCCAGCGCCTACCAGGGCGTTCTACACATCATGGCAGGTTTGCTGCTCGTCGGATTTGTCGCGAATTTGCGGGTTCGTCCGGTGGCGCAGAAGCATTTTTTGCAGGTTAGTGCATAGCTGTAGGGCCGGGCTCTCGTGTACTCGAGGAGAAGAAAATGGAGACCGAGAAAAAATCATCGGCAATCATCATTCTGTTGGCTTGGATTGTCGTCGGCTTGCCGGCGGGATGGGGCATCTACAATACGGCGCGGAATTCCATGAAATTATTTCAGCAGTCTCCGCCCGCGGCAACTCCGCCGGCGATGCCAAAATAAATCGCGAGAGCTAAGCCCTCTTCGGCGCCGGCCGGACCGAAGGTTTGTAATTCTTCGGATACACCACCAGGCAGCGACGGCCGCCCTCGCCCTGACTTTCCGTGTGCAGATCCTCATGATCGCGCAGCGCCAGGTGAACTATCCGCCGCTCGCGTGACGACATGGGAGCAAACTCGTAAGGGGCGCCGCTTTTGCGAACTCTCTCCGCAGCTACACCCGCTGCCAGGCGAAGTTCCTCCAGCCGCATCGCCCGTTGGTTCATGCAGTCGAAACAAATCTTCTCGTGCTCGTTGCCCGGCAAGCGGAGCATTTCAATCGCAAGCAATTCGATGGCGCGCAGAAGTTCGCCACCTCGTTCCAGGACCAAAGGCGAATCTGGCCCGGAAAGTTCGACCAGAATTTCTGGACGCTCCCAATCGCGCTCTTCAGTAAGCGGCGGATCTACCGTGATGCGGTACTTGAGATGAAGACCGCCGTGCGTGACCACTCCACGGAGGAGTTGGTCGATTTTCTTTGCGGCTGCAATCTTGTCGGGAATGGGCATAAAAAAAGCCTTTGGCTCTTAGCTCTTGGCCTTTAGCTTAAGCCCTCCAGTTCCGGCTTCAAGCTAACGGCCAACGGCTAACTGCTTCTTCATTTCTCTTTCTTTCTCGCGCGCTTAGCCGCCATCTCGCGCATTTCACGGCCTAAGCTAGTCCGGTTCATAATGGCCTGCTGCACGATGGCGATCAAATTACCCTCTGACCAATACAGGCACAGGCCAGCGGCGAATTTCAGGCTGAGGCCACCCATCATGACCGGCATCATGATATTCATCATTTTTTGCTGAGCCGGATCCATACCCGCCTGCGGCGTCATGCGCTGCGTCAACAGCATAGTGATAAAAATACCGATTGGCAGTATATGCCACGGATCGGCCGACGACAGATCGTGAATCCACAACCAGGACGCATGCCGCAGATCAAGAGCCGAGCCTAACATGCCGTAGTAGGCGAATAGGAAAGGCATCTGGATGACAAGTGGGAGGCAGCCACCTACCGGGCTCACGCCTTCCTTCTTCATCAGTTCGCCGATTTCCGTGTTCATTTCCTGGCGGCGAGGATCGCGCATGGTGTACTTCTTGTATTTTTCCTTGATCGAATTCATCTGCGGCTGAATCTTCTGCATCTTCAGCGCCGACTTCATGCTGGAGATGCGCAGTGGCATCAGCGCCAGATTGATGATCAAGGTTTGTATGCAAATCGCCCAACCCCAGTTGCCTACAATTCCTTCGATCCAACGCAGCCATAAGAAGAGCGGACGCGCGATCACACCCCAGAAACCGAAGTTGATGAGGCCCCGCAAGTCGGGCTCCGCTCCTACAATCGTTGGCACCGCGATGGCCTCGAGGGTCTTCAGCGCCTTCGGTCCAACATACAACTGCGCTACGCTCGGGCCCGCGGGATTGCCAACCGCCGCTCCCAGGACGTCCACGGGAACTGTGTCCTGCGGATTCGGTTTCTGGGCGTCCTTCGGAATGTTGAGCGGGTTGCGCAGAGTTACTAGCGCGGAGTTTTGCGAATCCCCAGGAATGAAGACCGCCGCGAAGTACTGGTCGGTTACCCCCGCCCAGTTGAAGGGCATGTGGAACGTATTGCCGCCGCTGACCTTCTTGATGGCCAGGCGTTCGGTATTGTTGTTGTATTGATAGTCAATCTGGCTCGCGGCGTAAGAAGGGAGCGTGTTTTCGTCCCCGAAACCTGCCGGCCATGCCGGATAGGCAGCGACCTGGCTCCCCTTGGAGACGACCGAGGTTTCGATGTGGACCAGGTAGGTGCGATCGAACACGAAAGTCTTGCGGACCGAAACATCGCCGTCGGCGTACTCAAATGTAACTTCGGCCGGAGCGCTTACCGCACCCGACTTCGACGCGACGTACAGCGAAGAACTCAGTTTGTTGCGCAGAGCCTCGTCGTAAGTCCACAGGGAGAGTGGGTAGCCGTATTTCTCCGCAGCGAGGTTGTTGACCAACTCGAGGGGCTGCCCTCTGTCGTCGTCATACTTCTTCAGCACCCAGGACTTGACCTGCGCTCCGCGATTGGTGAACGCGATGCGGTACAGATCGTTCTCAAGTACGGTTTCACCCTCAGTAGTCGCCTGCTTAGTCGCGCCCGCATTGATCACATTGGCCTGCGGCGGATTTGATTGATTGATGGAAGCCGGAGCCTGAGGCATGATCTGGGCCTGGTTTTGCGCCAACTGCGCAGGCGCCTGTGCCTGCGGCAGAAACTTCTTGAGGATCGGCTGAAACAACACGATCACCAAAAAGGTAAGCGCAAAGACCAGAAGCAGCCTTCGCTCCATGCCGGGTTCTTGCTGAGGGTTTTGGAAGTCTGCCAAATTACTTTCTCAATGACTGCACAGCCCGGTGTCGTGACCGTGAATCGCCACGCCGGAAGATTTCGATGGTACTACCAGGTCAATTCCGCCCCTGGAAAATGGGTTGCAACGCAGCACTCGCCAGATGGCCATCGCGCTCCCGCGCATTGCGCCGTAACGATCCACTGCTTCCAGGGCATACTGCGAGCATGTCGGCACATAGCGGCACGCCGGCAACAGCAAGGGCGAGATCGTCCACTTGTAGGCTCGGAGTAAAGTCAACGCTAAAGATCTAGGAAATTCTTTCATCACGTTCTAGGTAATTCTCTTCTCGACCGATTTCTCCACTACTAAAAATGCTCGGCTGACCTCGTTGCACAACTCGGAGAACTCCACCTTCAGCACCGATTTTCTCGGGTTGATCACTACATCTACCGGCAGGCTAACCAATGGCCAGTGGAGGCGAACCGCCTCCCGCAATCTCCGTTTCACACGATTGCGCTCAATCGCACCGCCCAACACCTTCCCCACGGTCAATCCGATGCGAAGGCCACCAGCCTGCTGCCGCGGCAGATAGAACACAACCATGTGGGCCGCCTGATGGCGCCGGCCCTGTTTGTATACTCGTTCGAAATCGGCATGCCGGAGCAGGCGCATCGCGCCGGTAAATCGGGCCCGCTTCACAGGACTGGACGTATTGAGATTGCCGTTCGGAGCGAGACCGCTCAAAATTCACGATCCTGACTCTGGTTGCGGATCTCCCGCCAACTCCGGAAAAGGAAAATCGCTACTCACGGAAGCCGGGCTTCACCGAAACCCGCTTGCGCCCTTTGGCGCGCCGGCGCGAGATTACAGCTTGGCCGCTCTTAGTCTTCATCCGGGTACGAAATCCGTGCGTCTTTGAGCGGTGACGCCGGTTAGGTTGGAATGTACGCTTAGGCATGAAACTTAACTACTCCTGATTCAGTTAGTAGGTGCAATAATGGCTGCAGGACGAACGAGAAGTATAAATGAGCCAGGGCATGCGGGCAAACCGGCCTTACGGCGGCAGAGGTACGAAGCGTCCGTTTGGGAGCCGAGCTCGTCCGTCGCGCATCTTCATTCTCTCGAATTCCTGCACCAGGCTCGCGGCAGTTATAAAGTCGCTACTTGACAGATTTTTTCCTGCGCGTGTTGAATCGCGGATGTCGGTAAAAATCTTTCACGAAGATTTCCACAAACATAAATTTTTTGTGCTAGTATGCCGGACTGTTCCTGCTCATTGACATTTTTCTCCGCCTAGCGAATCTGCCCTTGCCGTGCGGGGTTTGCTGGGCTGGAAAATGAGCGCTTTTTTACTGCAATCATAGTTTCAGACGCTGACTTACGGCGACGGCGCCACTAAAAAGAATCTTATGTCGGTTTCAAGTCCAACTCTTGCTCCCAATCCGTGGTTGCGCATCCTCGACGCGCTGGAAAAAAAAATCAATCGCCATTCCTACGACACCTGGCTGAAGCCAACTCGATACAGTCATTCGAGCGGCGGAACGCTTTTCGTGCGCGTGCCTACCTCCGAGTTCTGCCAGGTAGGTGACAAGTACGCCGACCTGATCCAGGAGGCCCTCGACAACCTGGGCCTGGAGTATCAGGAGGTGAAGTTCGTTCCTCCCGGTAACGATCCCGCTGCCACGCCCGTCCGGCACGATGGAGGTCTCTCCGCCCACGCAGCCGTTGCGACTCACCCGTCGCAGTCACGGTTCGATTGGGATGGCGCTGCGCAACTCAACCCGCGCTATACCTTCGACGCGTTTGTAATTGGCAGCGGAAATCAATTCGCTCACGCCGCTTGTCAGGCGGTCGCGGAACGTCCCTCGAAGGCATACAACCCGCTCTTCCTCTATGGCGGTGTCGGCATGGGGAAAACCCACCTCATGCAGGCAATCGGCCACGAAGTGCGCAAACGCCAGCCGCAATGCGCCATCTGCTACGTTTCCAGCGAGAAGTTCACCAACGAGATGATCAACTCGTTGCGCTACGACAAGATGACCAGCTTCCGCGACAAGTTCCGCAATGTGGATGTCCTGCTGGTCGACGACATCCAGTTTCTGGCACAGAAAGAGCGCACTCAGGAAGAGTTCTTCCACACCTTCAATGCCCTGCACGAGTCCATGAAGCAGATCGTGATTGCCAGCGACCGCTCGCCCAAAGAACTGGCTGAAATCGAAGATCGCCTGCGCAGCCGTTTTGAGTGGGGTCTGATCGCTGACATTCAGCCACCGGATCTGGAAACTAAAGTCGCAATCCTGCAGAAGAAGTCCGAGCAGGAAAAGGTCACTCTGCCTACCGACGTAGCGCTATACATTGCCTCGAACATTCGCTCCAATGTCCGCGAGCTCGAGGGAGCGCTGATTCGCCTGGTGGCGCACTCTTCGCTGATTGGGGCCGAGATCACTCTCCCCTACACCCAGCAGGTACTCAAGAATTTCATCGACTCTCAGGCTCGCAAGGTCACCATCGAATCGATTCAGAAATCCGTTGCCGAACAGTTTGGTCTTCGCTTGGTGGAGATCAAGGCGAAGAATAACGCGCGCGCCATTGTCTATCCGCGACAGATCGCGATGTACTTGGCGAAGCATCTGACCGAAGCTTCCCTGCCAGAGATCGGACGCCAGTTTGGCGGTAAGCACCATACCACCGTCTTGCACTCGGTTGAGAAGATCGATACCGTTCGCAAAACGGATAAGGATTTGAACAGGCTACTCAATAAATTGACCGAGCAGTTAGGCGGATGAAACGTAGTTGTTACTCGGATTTCCACTCACCGAACAAGTATTCTTGAGGCGTCCTGTGAAGTGGATGTGGAAGCTGTGCAAGAGTTGGATGTCGTCATCGCGACTGCCGGAATTGGCACTTTTAAACTTCAACTCGGGACCTGATTTTGGACACAAGGGTAGAACGCGGAAAATGATGGTTAGTAAGGGAGTTGGACTTTATTTCCACTTTTCCCCATTGCCTACTGCTACTGCTGGTTTTATATGTTTTTATTTTGATATAAGAGAAGTATTCAAAGTCGCATCGCTCGGCAGGAGACTCTGGTTATGCCGGTAGAAGCCATCGCATCCGCAGCGGGAACCTCCATCATGGAGATCACAGTTAGTAAATTTGAACTCTTACGAGAACTCACGGCGACCCAGGGAGTGGTCGAACGCAAAACGACGATTCCTATCCTCTCGAACTACTTACTGGAAGCGGCCGGTGATAAACTGTCGATCACCGCGACTGACCTGGATCTCAGCCTGCGAACTTCATGCGTTGCCAAAGTGAAAAAAGAGGGTGCGTGTACCATCCCGGCGCGCAAACTGCATGACTACGTGAAGCTTCTCCCCGACGCAGATATCACAATCAAGCTGTTAGAAAATCACTGGGTCAGCATTCGCTGCGGTCGCTCCAACACGAAGATGGTGGGCATGGCGCGGTCCAATTTCCCCAGCCTTCCGGCTTTCCCCACGGCTGGCGTCGTGAAGATTCCAGCCCAGGTACTGCGTTCGATGATCGCGAAAACCGGATTCGCCATCGCCAGCGAAGAATCTCGCTACACGCTGAACGGCGCATTGATGGTGCTGAAGCCCGAGTCCATCACCATGGTGGCCACCGACGGTCATCGCTTATCGCATATCGAACGCAGTGGCGAGAAATTCGAGGGCGTTTCGGGCGAGATGAAAACGCTGGTTCCAAAGAAAGCGATGGACGAGTTGAAATCACTCCTCGATTCCACGGAAGCGGAAGCGATCGACTTTGCTAAAGACGATTCCACCTTATTTTTCCGCATCGGGCCCCGGCTACTGACGTCGCGCCAACTAACCGGCCAATTCCCCAATTACGAAGCCGTGCTGCCCAAGGACAACAGCAAGAGCATCAATCTGCACGGCGACGAACTCGCAGCCGCGATCTCTCGCGTAGCCCAGTTTGCGGACGAACGTTCGCGCGCGGTGAAAATCCGTTTGGAAAAAGGCGAACTGAAGTTATCGGCATCGTCAACCGAGACCGGAGAGTCTGAGGACTCTCTCGAAATCGATTACACCGGCGATGCCATGGCGATTGGCTTCAATGCTCAATATCTGCTGGACTTCCTAAAAGCCACTGGCAGCGGTGATGTAAAGCTGGAATTCAAAGACGCCCAATCCGCCGGCCAGATGCGCCCCGCCGAAGGCGAGGACTACAAATACCGCTACATCGTCATGCCGATGCGGATCTGAGAGCCAACGTCCATGTTTGAGAAACCTAACATGCAATGTTAGATAACTCAAACATAGCTACCCCGCCCATTACGGCAATTAATGGCGTCACGGCCGCGTAAACATTGGGCATCGCACTCATCGCAGCCAGCGAATCATATCGTCAGGCCTCCTGAAACTCTACTACACTCCCCAGACCCCCCTCCTTCAAGGCCATTTACTATTGAGAAATCTAACATTGTAAGTTATATTACTCAAACATGGCTTTTACTCCTAGAGAGCTGGCGAGTGTCTTACTCGAGGCCTCCCGGAACTTTCCTGCGATCGTTGTCACCGGCCCGCGCCGCGCGGGGAAGACTACGTTATTGCGGCGTGTCTTTCCAAAAGCCCGCTACGTGTTACTGGAAGATCCCGACATCCAATCCCGGGTACGCAGCGATCCCCGCGCTTTCCTGGAGGGATTGCGCCCTCCCGTTGTGT
>Ga0206892_1062_pt1 | contig 11205 bp, 11 predicted proteins | sample Alteio_BWOrgHeat_56_FD_153257 | JGI IMG/M metagenome (GOLD analysis project Ga0206892, IMG submission 153257) | Enriched cells from forest soil in Barre Woods Harvard Forest LTER site, Petersham, Massachusetts, United States - Alteio_BWOrgHeat_Nextera8 ... | reverse complement strand
TCAATGAGTTCTATAAAAAGGGATGTCAAGAAAAAAGTTCCGCCTCGACCGGAGGCGAGAGGATTTTTGTCTCGAGATCCAGCCCACTGTTTGGCTACCCCCCGATTCTGTTCGAGGGTTTTTTGCTCTGGCCTGTTGGCTCTTCCTCTTGCGGGTCATCTGCCGGTGGTGACGACGCCAATCGAGTTTTGAAACTGGGCAAGCGAAAACTGGTTCTTGAACGGCAACCATGGTTCTATCCGAGGCTCGTGGCCTATCGCTATTTCTGGTTATCCGAGGGGGCATAGCGTGTAATGGGTGACTCGGTGCCGAAGCACGCAGGGCCAAACTCATTGATTGATACTCTCCCTCGAACCGAGCGCCTCAAGAACCCGACCGACCCCCACCACAGAATCACCGCAGATGGAAAGGCCTGTCCACCAAGGCGCTCAAGCTACTTGCCGATGCAATTGTTTGGCGTCGAAGTCCACTCCTTTCTTCCACATGGTTAAAGTAATCGCGGCCATTTTTCGCGCCAAGGTCAGTCGAGCCATCTCGGGCCGGATTCCTTTGGCCAACAGCGCTGCATAAAACTCTTGCAAGGGGCCCGGCCGGGCTGCCGCCTGTAGGGCCGCGCCTTTGAACAGGTTTTTCAGATCGCGATTGTAATTTCGATTGAGCCCCCGCACCGAGGCTTTCTTCTTCGCTCGTCGTAGCTCTCCATCGACGTAGCGGTGTTCTCCACTGTCGTGGGTTTCAATGCCCAAGCCACTGTAGGCCCACAGCTGTCGCTTGGTACGGAAGCGATGCGGGGTTTGTAGCAGTGCCATCAATAAGGCGGCACGGATCGGCCCGATCGAGGGAATCTGGCGAAGCCGTTTCGTCGCCTGGTGCTGGGCGCTTTCCGCCAAAAGTTCCCGGCGCACGTCTTGGCGCAACGATCGCAGCGCGTCCAGTTGCTGGTAGTAGAACTCGGCCCGTCGCCGGACGCCGGCCTCCCCGATCTTCTCCAGCCACGCCGCACGCTGCCGCACCGCGTAGACTTGCTTCCCGCTACACGGAATCGCCCAGCTCCGATACAGAGCTTTCACCCGCACCATCACCCGCACCAGATCCTGGCGAATGGTCAGATAACTCCGCGCCAGTTCCTTCAACGCGCGCACCCCCTGCTCTCCGTGGTACACCGGGCTGAGTTGACCGCCACGTAGCAACTCCGCCAACTTGCGCGCATCGATCCGGTCACTCTTGCTGCCATCCTTCAACAGCGCATTCTTTCGCGGATCGCAAACTACCAGATGGCTCACGTGCGGCTTCAGCAGATCATGCAACCAGGCCGCTGAAGTGCCTTCCTCGAAGGTCACCGACAACCTCCCTTGCAGCCCTTGGAGGAACTCCACAATCGTGGATGCTTTCGTCTCCACAATGCATTCCATGTTCAGCTTCCCGCGATCATCCAGAACCGCCACCGCAATCGTTGCCTGATGAACATCCATGCCGATATACTTCTCCTGCTTCATAACGACGCTCCTTTCGGTAGATGGTGATCCGAATAATCACAACTTACCGCAAAGTGGGCGTCTTTTTATATTGCGTGTAATCGCGATGTTACGACAGGTAGCGTACCGCGTTGACGTAGAAACAGAGGATGCTTGTGGTAGTGATCAATGCGGCGGTGATGAGAAGAACCAGTGGTGTTCTCCAACGTGTGAGTAGACAAGGTTCTTGCCATCCGTACCGCAAAGCGAATCAAATGTTCCTGGTTTTGCATACGATCCTAGCGCTCCACCAACAGGCTCCCACGCCGCTTTCTCGCCAGCCTTCCTAAGCCGGAACAGGCCCGTGGCTACTGCAGCTGAGCCGTCGCGAGCTTCCTGCGCAAAACTCGCATACACATCGCCCGACTCTAGCATTGCAACTCCCGTAACGAACGTGCCGTGTATCGGAACAGGCAGCATCTTCCCAGTGCTATCGTATTCCGCAAAATGATGGTCCTTTGGGGGCAGTTTCCAGCGGGTCAAGTGGCTGTGGGACGCGTCATACTCGAACCACTCGTCGCTGATCCCCTCGTAAACGCCGAGAGTCGTGCCGCGACATTGCATTGTCAGCTCAGGCGAACCGAAGCCCCCTACAGGCCAGTGCACGAAGGAGCTGCGCGGCAACTCCGAATCTACAATCTTACCGTCTTTTAGCCGGTCCAGTCGCAGAACGTCATACGGCTCGTCGCCCTCGCGATCGAAATAAGGTGGAGCGCGTAGCCAACCCATTACCCAAACCGCTTCGCCATCGCAAGTGCTGATCGCCCTTGGAGCAAATCGTTCCGTATCGACGATTGGCGATACTCGTCCGTCCCTGTTGGCGATTCCGATGAAGCAATGGATTTTCCCGCCTATATCGGCGCGACCGCATCCCGAGATAATCAGACGGCCATCCACTGTCACAGTCGCGTCACTCAAACTGAAATCCCCGTAACCTGGAATGACTACCTTTACCGAGGCACGGTTCTCGTCCTTGTCGTAGAGATCGACGCGCGGCGACCTTGGGTCAACGTAAACCAGGTAATCTCGTTCCCAATTGCCACGACCTTCATTAAAGAATGGATCGTAGGCAGTGATGCTGCTGGGGGCTGGTAGGGTCGGATCGTTGGTCTTAACTCGCTTTGCAGCGGCAAATGTTGGTCGCGCTGCGACGAGTACTATTGCGAACATCAGCAGCGTTAAAGCAGGGTGCTCTCTCATAACGCGCTCTCGTCTGGCAGTGTACTAGACGCCACCGACGGCGAATGGACCTGCGATTCCAACTCGATTGTAACCCAGGGAAACGACCAACTGATGTAAACAGGCCATTACACGTTTTGAGGAATGGCCGGGGCGGGCCATTGAGTGTAATAGAGATGTTACAACAGCTACTCCTAAGTTTTGCAGAGACGGGCCTAGATATGTAGGAAGTTCGCTGAACGAGCATGCGGCGCCACATTAGTCTGGACGGGAGTCTAGCGAGCATCAGCTTACTTGGCTGGTGAGTCCTCGTTGATCGGAATCAGCCACTCCGGCTGCACTTCCTTCAACTGAAGCAGTCGTTGCAAGAAACGAGCAGCGTCTAGTTGCGAAGCGGGAGTCATCCTTGCTGAACCAAGGGTTATGCCACCGCGAGGAAACCAGCAAGGCGACTCGCCTACTTCGCAAAGAGAAGATCTGTCCCAATTCCAAAGTCTGTCCGGAACCGCAGCCGCCAGCCGCTGCTTATCCAGACTTGCGTTCAACAGGAGCCACTCGCCAGCACAAGTAACCAAGGCCTGCGCAGGGCCGGAGTTATCATTCGGCACCTACCACTCAAGAGTTCCGTCGAGAATAATGGAGGCCGCTCCGGCACGCGCGAGTGCCCAGGCGAACCTAAGGACGTCCCAGCGTCCATCAGGGTCCCGGGCGCTCGAGTGCGAAAAGATAATCCCCGGAACCGGTGCTTTGCTGTCAGGAATGAAAGCGCTAGCCCCGATCTTCCCGGTCGGCTCGACGAAGCTGACCCGGCGAAGCGTAATTCCTTGGCGGTGTTCGACCGTAGAAGGATTGTCTGCCGTGCAGCCAGGGGTTCGAGCGGCACACGTTGACACTAAGGCAAGGACCGCTACGCCCCAGATCGGCGAGATCCGCATGGTCTTCTTACCTCCGCTGCTGCCGACTGGATTGTAGCTTTATAGTTGCCGAGAGTTCAACCGTATCAACCGACTAGCAGCATCGAACTGCTACCGTACCAGGTCTGCAGTTCTGGTTGTTGACGAAACCTGGACATAGCGCTCATTGAGGGTTTTGAGTGTAATGGCGATGTTTCGCCAGTATCTGTGCTGTCGAACCGCTTGCCTTATAATCACGTAACATGGCGCCGCAGTTGGCCACGTTTCTGTTGATGTTTTCGGCCGCCGTGCAGGGCGGCTCGTCTGCACCTGGCACGGGCAACAAAGGTGTTTGCCCTCCGCCTCCAAAACCTGCCGTGACGATACCTAAGCGTGGCTCGCTCGCCTGCGCCCCCGGTGCCAGGCATGCACTATCTCGGTGCCGTTACTATGCTGGTATCGCTAAGCGACACAGGGAGCATCTGTGAAGTGGAGGTGGTGAAAGGCATCGAAGAGTCGCTGGACAAACAAGCTGTCAGCGTAATACGGCAGCAGCCTTTTCAATCGATCCGACAAGATGGGAAACCAATTCCTGGTTTTATGACCATTCGGCGCGATTTCTGGCGCGGGGACACGAGCGATACTTTGGTATCGCTGAATGCGGACGATAGCAAGAGCGAGGTTCCGCCTGACGCAGAGTCATTTCCCGCGGTTGATGTCCGTTCCCTTATTGCCGCTGGGAAGGTGGATGGCAAGAGGTACTGGAACGAATACTTCGGCTTGTCCTTCACCGCTCCGAGTGCAACGTTGACGGCCCCGTCCACAGTTGATGAACAGGGGAGAAACGTTCGGTTGGTTGAGGCGGTAGCTGGCTCACAGAAGCGTAAGGATATGTACACGATTTCGATCCTCGCAGATCGCTCGCCGAACTATCCGCAGCTTTTGTCAAGAAGTGAGTATGTCACAACGATAACCGCCCAACTAAAGCGAGCAGGCGCGAAGACGACCCGTGACAACTTTCAGTACGTCATTTCGGGTGTTGAGTTCGTCGGTTCGATTCTGCAAGAGTCTGACGGGCTTACCACCTCCCACTTCAGAGGGATATTCAGTACGTTCATGAAGGGCTACTTCCTGTCGCTTGATGTCGCTGCCACTAGTGAAGAGCGCGTTCTTGAAATCGCCTCGTCAATTGACTTCAAACACGACCGTTAGCCGACTAACTGCTGTTAACAGGCCATTTCACTCAAAACCCACGGTCCAGGCATCAATGAGTTCTATAAAAAGGGATGTCAAGAAAAAAGTTCCGCCTCGACCGGAGGCGAGAGGATTTTTGTCTCGAGATCCAGCCCACTGTTTGGCTACCCCCCGATTCTGTTCGAGGGTTTTTTGCTCTGGCCTGTTGGCTCTTCCTCTTGCGGGTCATCTGCCGGTGGTGACGACGCCAATCGAGTTTTGAAACTGGGCAAGCGAAAACTGGTTCTTGAACGGCAACCATGGTTCTATCCGAGGCTCGTGGCCTATCGCTATTTCTGGTTATCCGAGGGGGCATAGCGTGTAATGGGTGACTCGGTGCCGAAGCACGCAGGGCCAAACTCATTGATTGATACTCTCCCTCGAACCGAGCGCCTCAAGAACCCGACCGACCCCCACCACAGAATCACCGCAGATGGAAAGGCCTGTCCACCAAGGCGCTCAAGCTACTTGCCGATGCAATTGTTTGGCGTCGAAGTCCACTCCTTTCTTCCACATGGTTAAAGTAATCGCGGCCATTTTTCGCGCCAAGGTCAGTCGAGCCATCTCGGGCCGGATTCCTTTGGCCAACAGCGCTGCATAAAACTCTTGCAAGGGGCCCGGCCGGGCTGCCGCCTGTAGGGCCGCGCCTTTGAACAGGTTTTTCAGATCGCGATTGTAATTTCGATTGAGCCCCCGCACCGAGGCTTTCTTCTTCGCTCGTCGTAGCTCTCCATCGACGTAGCGGTGTTCTCCACTGTCGTGGGTTTCAATGCCCAAGCCACTGTAGGCCCACAGCTGTCGCTTGGTACGGAAGCGATGCGGGGTTTGTAGCAGTGCCATCAATAAGGCGGCACGGATCGGCCCGATCGAGGGAATCTGGCGAAGCCGTTTCGTCGCCTGGTGCTGGGCGCTTTCCGCCAAAAGTTCCCGGCGCACGTCTTGGCGCAACGATCGCAGCGCGTCCAGTTGCTGGTAGTAGAACTCGGCCCGTCGCCGGACGCCGGCCTCCCCGATCTTCTCCAGCCACGCCGCACGCTGCCGCACCGCGTAGACTTGCTTCCCGCTACACGGAATCGCCCAGCTCCGATACAGAGCTTTCACCCGCACCATCACCCGCACCAGATCCTGGCGAATGGTCAGATAACTCCGCGCCAGTTCCTTCAACGCGCGCACCCCCTGCTCTCCGTGGTACACCGGGCTGAGTTGACCGCCACGTAGCAACTCCGCCAACTTGCGCGCATCGATCCGGTCACTCTTGCTGCCATCCTTCAACAGCGCATTCTTTCGCGGATCGCAAACTACCAGATGGCTCACGTGCGGCTTCAGCAGATCATGCAACCAGGCCGCTGAAGTGCCTTCCTCGAAGGTCACCGACAACCTCCCTTGCAGCCCTTGGAGGAACTCCACAATCGTGGATGCTTTCGTCTCCACAATGCATTCCATGTTCAGCTTCCCGCGATCATCCAGAACCGCCACCGCAATCGTTGCCTGATGAACATCCATGCCGATATACTTCTCCTGCTTCATAACGACGCTCCTTTCGGTAGATGGTGATCCGAATAATCACAACTTACCGCAAAGTGGGCGTCTTTTTATATTGCGTGTAATAGAGATTTTTCGTCAACGAGGGCAACAAGGCTGGCCTAACCCGTTGGAAGGGGAGAAGTCCTACCTCAAAGCGGCTTCTGGCACCGGGCCGGGAGCACTCCGGCCCGGTCTTTCTCGTGATTGTAGGCCCAGACGACGAGAGATGTGTGCAATCGTCTGCATCTTGACTTTCAATCACCGAAATTCCACAATTGCTCCACATTTCACAATCCGCGCCGTTCAACCCAAGGATGAGCGTTCCCCTTATCCTGTGCGACGGCATTACGCAGTTTGGCCTTTCACTCCAAGGAGAAACCAAAGCATATGATGTTCAGCAAAGTTATCAGCACGTTTGGCGTTCTTACGCTGGCGTTCGCGGCAATCTCGGTTGCCCAGCAAACACCCATTAACCCTATCCCTCGCTATACGGTAATCCGTCCGACGACGCCCGTTGACATCGCCGCCCAGCAGGCGCTGGCCGCCAGGGGGGCGGCAATACAAACTTGGACCGGCAGCTTTACCTACCAAGGTGTTAAGCACCCCTACACCATGGTCGGCACCGACCCATCCAAGGGGAGCGCTACCACAACTTTGAAGATGGTGATCATTCCACTAGCAGTGAAGTTCTCCACCCAGACCTTCGATCCCACAAAGCCCATTCAACCAGCTTGTGGAACCGGAACTGCCATCAAGCTGACTGAAGAATCGCCAATCTTCTCAAACAAGGTCACCTACAAGCTCGGGCCCACCAATGTGGGTACCACGCAATACGAAGATGCCGTGCAACGCGCCGAGTTCTGGGCCACAGTGAACGCCAAAGCGCCCAACTACCATGTGCTGCTGAGTTACACGGTAGCGGCAAAACAAACCCTCAATGCCGTGTCCTCGGGACAGGTCATGAGAGGTTCGTGCGGCAACTTCGGGGTGCTGGACATCAACGTCTTTGATAATGCCGTCCACGCGATCATCGCAAAATTGAAGCTTCCACCCGACGTATTCCCCTACATTTCCACCTACGACATTTTTCAGTCTGAGGGTGGCGGGTGTTGCGTTCTTGGTTATCACAGCGTTTTCAATGGCATTCCTTACGGAACCGGCTCTTATGGCGACGTGCCTTTCAACTGCAGCGGGTGCGGCACCCACGGTTTCACCGATGTCGTAACCATAAGCCATGAGATTGGGGAAACCATTAACGACCCATACGGCAGCAATGGCGTTCCGGTGTGGAAGTCGGCTTACGCTCCACAATATGGCTGCAACACGGCGCTTGAGGTCGGTGACCCGTTGGCTGGTGACCCCGTGCCGCTCAAAGTTCCCGGCCTGAGCCACCAGTTCTATGTTCAGGATCTGGCTTTGTTGCCGTGGTTCGCGTTAACCCCTAATGGCAAATCAACCGCAGTCAATCACTGGTATTCAGTGTTCAATACCTTCTTGAAAAACGTCCAAAGCAATGAACACTCGCAGTGCGGACTATAGGACGCGCAAAAAGCTCACACCTCACGTTAGACGCGAGAGCCTTCAGGTACGTTCCTGAAGGCTCTTTCGTTTTCCAACCCGGCGTCAGTCTGTCTTTCAGCTCGTTTTGGCACTTCACCTATTCATGCCTTGCCAGCAAGTGGCTGCGTTGACGCATCGACCTTCGTTAGAATAGCCATTGATTTAAGCCTGCCGACGACTGGTTTCGCAACAAAGATTGGGACCCTGCAGTCGAGGCTCATTTCCTCGAAAAACTTCATCGAGGACAAGGCGCAAGCCTTTAAGCGTAATCGCGATTTTTCGCCAGTTGGCACTTCTGTGCTATCCACGTTGTGGCGGGTTCAATTCATACTTGTAGTGGACACATGAGGTTGTGATGCGGTGATAAAGACCCGCCTTCCATCTAAAATCAACTGAGGCGCTGCAGTCTCAGGACTGGTTGCGGTAGGCATATTCTGTGCGCCGTGGATGTCCCCGAAAAAGCCCTTATTTAGTTCGTGCCCGGTCATCAGGAGGAGCGACTGTACTCTGTATCAACCGGCGATGTGAGCTTCTCTCTCCATGCCGGTGCTTTTCATGTTCTCAAGTTGGTAGTTCCTCCTCATCTTATTAACGGAGCGAACCTGAAAGGAAGCTTTTCCGTTGTTGGGAACATGGATGGCATTGAAGCATTTCTCGTAAATGAAGTGGACTACGATAACTGGCAAAGCGGATACACGACTTTCCGTTACTACGACAGTGGAACGGTACGGAAAGGAAGCCTAGACGTGCCCCTTCTTGATCCGTCACCCGGAATCTATTACTTGGTCTTCCAGAACCACTCTACAGCGAAATCGGTGAAGACCATTCAAGCGAATGTCGATCTCACGTACATCGACCTGTGGTGGCCCGGTAAAACCGAGTGAACTACAAATCTCTCCTAGCTGTCCTCAACAGGCCTAACAATGAGTGTAATCGGGATTGTTCGCCAACTAAGCACGACCAGACTCCGCTGGTCGTGAAGGTCTGCGTGCCACCATTTTGTAAATCAAGGCACCGCAGGAGTATGCGAGGCTTCCAACGAACGACTGCGTTAGGAACAATTTGTCGGCACAACGGGATGCAAAGTCCGGCTCGGCGTACTCCGCTATCTGGCACGGCACGGTGAAGAAATGATTGACGAGTCCGGCATGGAACAGAACGCTTCCCGACTTCTCCCAAATGAGAATACGCGCTAGAAATATCAACGTGAAGGGCAGCCAAACCCACACAGCGCCCTTTGCTGTGAACGTTTCACAAACCTCATAGGCAAGTCCCAATCCAACAAGGACAGCCATTGCCAAAGAGTAGTCTGAATAGAACTGTTGCGGAGAGCCGCCAATCCCAACTAGACGATGAACAACTCTGAAACCGAGGGACATTAGTATCAATGTCAGGCCGGGTACCACGAGTCCGCCAGAACATAAGTGTAAGAGGTATACGCCGAACCATTTCATAGGCCTCCCGCGTGCTCCGCTCATTGTAGTGCCACAACGTCCGCCGATTCTGTGGGGAATCTCGTATGATCGTCAACTGACGCCATCAGGCCATAGCGCTCATTGAGATGTTTTGAGCGCCGTCGGGCTGTTACGCCAACTATAAATGCGGCTATGCACGGCGGATAGTCGGCTTCGCGTACCGTTCTAATGTAAAATGTTGCGTTCGACATCCGATCAACCATTATGCCTAGAACCCGTCTCCAACGGTTACCAACGGTAAGCGGAACGGAGCTACACATCTTCGCGAAGAAGGATTGGGGTTCTCTAATCTTTACTCCGGTGTGGCTTGCGTTTTGGACTTTCGGCGGGATAATGGCAATGAAGTGGCTCATCCATCCGGGACCATCAACCCCGCGGGCATTTATCAGTCTATGGTTGACCTTTTGGCTCTTGGCCGAAGTGTGGGCGATCTACTGGTGGCTGTGGACTGCCTTTGGGAAGGAGATTGTCACGGTTAGGCAAGGTGAGTTGAGTATCAAGCGAGATATTCTCGGCTATGGCCGCACCAGAAGTTTTCCGATTGGAAGCATCAGGGATTTGCGTGCTAGCGGTTTTTTCCCATCCAACTCCTATTGGGGGAATTACCTCGTCCAACTAAAGCTCGCAGGTGGAACTGTCGGCTTCGATGTCCAAGGTCAGACTAAGAAATTCGGTATACGGTTGACGGAACCCGAGGCGCAAGAGGTGGTACGGGAACTGAAGCCTGATCTGTCCTGACTGGCGCAATCAAGGCCATAGCGCTGATTGACCTGTCAATTTATTGCATCGGCGGAAGGAGCGCACGGCAGGCCAACTGTATAGCGATCAGTGCCGCCCAAATCTCAGCCATATCAACAGGAACATACCAGACCAAAGGAATCCGCTCGACCCTAGAAATTACAGCCCATCCGATAACTCCGTGCAGCAGGACGAGGCCAGTGAAGACCGCCCAGAGCTTGGGTTTCGTCCAGAATGGCCGCACACCTTTCAGCGTGTAGCCGAATACGAACACCGTGTTGGCCGCGAACGCAAACCACTTCGCATCAATTCTTGATTCCTTCGGCCCATAAATAGCGTAAAGAACAATGCCGATCACCAGCGCAACGGCAATCGAGACCTCGACGGCGAGTTCGATGACCCGTCGCCAAATACGGGTTCCTCTCGGCTCAGTAGATGGCTGTCGATGCATCGCCCTCTACTTCTACTGAAACGGCCTCAGGTTGTCTATAGTTGACGAAACCAGATGGGATGAGAAGGCCGGTCTCCGGCGGGATGCTGTAGGCTCCCAAATTATCGACGCGCTCGAAGCGCAAGAGATAAAGGAGACCGGCAATGAAGAAGACTAGCACTGCAGCGGTAAAGGCGACGAAGAATTTTTCTCCACGGAAGTTAACCATCGGTTTGGATCTGGGCGATCGTTCGAGTTGGTATTGCCTGCTGGACGAGGCGGGGGACGTGCTGCTGGAACAGAAACTGGCGACGACTCCGAAGGCGATGCGGGAGGGGTTCGGAGCGATACCGCGTTGCCGGATCGCGTTAGAAACCGGGATGCACTCTCCGTGGGTGAGCCGGGTGCTGACGGAGTTGGGGCATGAGGTGATCGTGGCACACGCGCGCAACGTGCGGCTGATCGGAGAGAGTCGAAAGAAAGACGATCGGCTGGATGCGCGAACCCTGGCGCGGTTGGCGCGGATCGATCCGCAGTTGCTGTGTCCGGTGAAGCATCGCAGCGCGCAGGCGCAAGCGGATCTGACGGTGATCCGGGCGCGCGCCGGGCTGGTGCGTTCGCGGACCGCGCTGATCAACACGGCGCGGGGGCTGGCGAAG
>Ga0206892_1058_pt1 | contig 11255 bp, 10 predicted proteins | sample Alteio_BWOrgHeat_56_FD_153257 | JGI IMG/M metagenome (GOLD analysis project Ga0206892, IMG submission 153257) | Enriched cells from forest soil in Barre Woods Harvard Forest LTER site, Petersham, Massachusetts, United States - Alteio_BWOrgHeat_Nextera8 ... | reverse complement strand
GTGCGCCGCGGCCATGAGCCCCGTCGCGAGCTGGGCCACGCGGGGCTGGATGGCATCGGCCACTGCTTTCAACAAGCCGCCCCGGGTCGCGGCGTGAACCTGCTCGAGTTCCCGTGCGACCTGGCGATGTGCCTCGAGCGTCTCGAAGCGCACCTGGCGGTAACTGCTGCTGATGAGGAAGCCCTGTAGCGCGTAGTAGTCCCGCTGGGAGATGGCGTCGAACTTGTGATCGTGGCAGCGCGCACAGCCGACGGTTACCCCGAGGAAAGTCTTGGCCATGACATCGAGCCGATTGTCCAGGCGGTCGGCTTCGTCCTGGCGGATGTCCACCGGCGATTGCACTTCCTCGCCGAAAAACCAGAAGCCCGTGCCGAGGATCGATTCATTCCCACCGGTTTGTGGATTCAGGCGCGGCGGGAGGAGATCGCCGGCGATGTGCTCAGCGGCGAATTGGTTGTAGGGAACGTCGGCGTTGAGAGCGCGGATGACGTAGTCCCGGTACTGCCAGGCATTGGGGATGAGATAGTCGTACTCGTGGCCGCGCGTCTCGGCGAAACGCACGAGATCGAGCCAATGGCGCGCCCAGCGCTCCCCGAAATGCGGCGAAGCGAGGAGATGGTCGACTACTTTGGCCAGCGCATCGGGCGACGGATCACGGACGAAGGCGTCCACTTCTTCCGGAGTCGGCGGCAGGCCGGTGATGTCGAACGTCACGCGGCGGAGGAGCGTGCGGCGGTCGGCATCGGGCGCGGGTTTCAGGCCTTTCTCTTCCAGCTTGGCGAGGATGAAATGGTCGATGGCGCTGCGCGGCCAGCCGGCGTCTTTGATCACCGGCGACGGGACATCGACCGGCGGTTGCCAGCACCAGTGCTCCTGCTTGCGTTTTTGCAGATCGAAGCCCTTTTTCGCGGCGACCGCCGCACCCGCATCGTGGGGCCACAGGGCGCCGGCTTTCACCCACGCTTCGAGGTCGGCGACCTGCTCCGGAGCCAGCGCCTTCTTGGGCGGCATTTGCAGGTCTTTGTTCTGCCAGCGGATCGCCTCGACGAGCAGGCTCTTGTCGAGATTGCCAGGCTCAACCGCCGGCCCGGTGTCGCCGCCCTTGAGCATAGCCTCGCGGCTGTCGAGCATCAGTCCGCCTTTCAGCTTCTCCGACCTGGCGCTGTGGCACTTGAAGCACTGCTCCGAGAGCACGGGCCGGATGCGTTTCTCAAAAAAGTCCGTCTGCTCCGGCGTCGGGTCCGCGGCCACGGCTCCAGCTACGGCGAACAGCCACACCAGCCCGGAGATGAGGCCTGGCTTCTTCCTGAGGAGGGGTTGTGGGAACATCGCAGCGAAGGTGAACGGAGAGATAATTCCCAGCGAAAGGGGGCGTTAGAGACTGTAAAATAAATCGCCAGACTGGGTTTTGAGCCCGCGAATCACGCGGATCACACGAATGAAAGGCTTTCCCATTCGTGTCATTCGCGTGATTCGCGGGCTCTCTCAGTCACTTCATCGGTGCGCCTTCCAAGGGCACGCCATTGGTATCCAGGATTTGAAACTCGTGGATGCCGCCCTTCTGCTCGCGCTCATAGGTCCAGACCACCTTCTTGTCAGGCGTGACTTCCAGCATTTTCACCGTCTGATCCCCCGCCCCATAGCTGGTGATCACCGTGTTGCCATTGGGCAACCGCTGGGCGCCGCAGGGATCTTTCAGCAACGGCGTGGGGAGATCGGCGTTGCTGAGCTGCCAGACTACCTTGCCATCCTGGTCCACTTCCACCGAGGTATTCGAGTGCGTGAGATTGATGAGGGTGTGGCCATTCGGCAATCGGATCGCCGTGAACGGCCAGTCCTCCTTCAAGTCCTCCGGCGTCTTGTATTCCCACACGATCCTGCCCTCCGGCGTGTATTCGCGGACGACCTTGTCGAGAAGCTGTGGCACGAGATAGTTGCCGTTGGCCAGCTTGCGCGCCATACGGCTTTCCATGTGGTGATTCGTGTTCTGGCACTGCAACGGAAATTCGACGACGACCTTGCCCGAGCGATCCACCTCGAGCAGGCGCGGCTTGTCTCCCGCCTCGGTGAGCATGATGTTGCCGTTCGGCAGGAGCTGCGCGGTATTCACCTCCGCCTGCGTGCCTTTGAATTCGAAGACGACCTTGTTGTCCCGGGTCAATTCGACCACTGCACCGCCGGGGTAGTCCTTGTTCTTCGACACCGCGAGCAGCAGGTCGCCGTTCGGCAAAACGAAACCGTCCCGCGTAGCCGCCGGATATTGCCAGAGAACCGTTCCGTCACCCGCCAGGATCGCCGTCTGGCTCCCGGCGATGAACATGGAGTGGGTGATTTTCGGCGGCTCTGAATCCGCGCCGAAACCGGAAAGCGTGGCCGCAAGGAGCAGCGTACAGGGGAGAATGCGCATGGTGCGGAACCTGCCAGAGCGCGACGCCTTTGTCACCTGTCGCTGCGGTGATTTTGAGTGCGATCTTCCCACAGTGTCATCCTGAGCGGAATCCGCGAAGCGGATGGAGTCGAAGGACCCCGTCGCTCTAACATTGATCACCGCTGGTAATTCGACGGGGTCCTCCGACTGCGTGCTCCCGCTGACGCGGGATCACTCCGCTCAGGATGACACCGTGGAGGAAGTCCTCTTTAAATTCTCCTACCCGATCACCTCAAACTGGCTCATCCGCTTGAAGATCTGGTAGCGCTCCTCGATGTCGGCCTTGGTCAAGGTGCGCAGGCGCTCCAGGGAGAAGGCCTCGACATTGTAGCTGGCGAGGACGCTGCCCAGGACCACCGCTTTGCGCAGCGAATCGAAGGTCACGGTCTCCTGGTTCAGCGAAGCCAGGTGCCCGGCGAGACCGCCGGCAAAGGTATCGCCCGCCCCGGTGGGATCGTGGATGTCTTCCAGCGGGTACGCACCGCAACTGAAGAACTGGCCCTCGGGGCCGAAGAGCAGCGCGCCGTGCTCGCCTTTCTTGATGCACACATAGCCGGGACCGGCGTTGCGGATCTGCGCCGCGGCCTTGATCAGGCTGGTCTGCTTGGTGAACAGGCGGGCTTCGCTGTCGTTGAGGATGAGCATGTGCACCCGCGGCAGCAGGCGCTTCAGTTCCTCGGGCGTATTGTTGATCCACAAGTCCATGGTGTCGGCGATGACGAACCGCGGGCCCTTCATCTGGTCGAGCACGTGGTGCTGGAGATTCGGGTGGATGTTGCCAAGCAGGACGTAGGGCGTCTTCTCGTAGCCGGGCGGCAGCTTGGGCTCGAAGCTCTCGAAGACATTCAGCGCGATGCTGCGGGTCTCCCGGGTGTTCAGGTCCCACATGTATTCGCCCGACCAGCGGAAGGTCTTGCCGGGGACGATCTGGAGGCCGGCCAGGTCGATCTGGTGCTTTTTGAAAAAATCGATGTGCTCGTTCGGAAAGTCGTCGCCCACAATGCCGACGAGATTCACCGGTGCGAAAAAGCTCGCCGCCACCGAGGCGTACGAGGTCGATCCCCCAAGCAGATCTTTCTGCTTCTCAATGGGTGTCTTGATATCGTCGAGACCGATGGAACCAACTACGAGGACGGACATGGTGGGAAAGGGATGAAGGCGGAAGGATGAGGGATGAAGTGGCCGGAGGCGATGGGGTAATCGCTGGCGCGCGGGACTTCAAGGATGGAACGCGGCGCTTTTTTCAACAGGAGGAAACGGAGGGAAGGGAGAGCGTCGAAACGAATCCTCCGTTCTCTCCGTTTCCTCCTGTTTGGAAATTTTTTGCGATCTCTTCCATTGCTTCTGTGGGCGGCCCGTTTTGCACAGCGGGCAGGTGGGGCTACATTGGAGGCCTCGCTTTTGTCATGACCCTCTACTCCGTGCTCGACCTCGCTCCGATCCTGCAGGGTGGGACGGTAACCCAAACGTTCCGCAATACGCTCGACCTGGCGCAGCGTGCGGAAGCGTGGGGCTACCATCGCTACTGGCTCGCCGAGCATCACAATCTTCCCGGCATCGCCAGCGCGGCCACGTCGGTGCTCATCGGCCATGTAGCTGGAGGAACACAAAGGATGCGGGTCGGCTCGGGCGGGATCATGCTGCCGAATCATGCGCCGCTCGTCATCGCGGAACAGTTTGGCACCCTGGAGTCGCTGTATCCGGGGCGCATCGATCTCGGGCTGGGGCGGGCGCCGGGCGGCGATCAACTCACCGCGCGCGCCTTGCGCCGGGGACTGGGCAGCAGCGGCGACACCTTTCCGGACGATGTGCGGGAGTTGCAGTCCTACTTTGCCCCGGCCTCGCCGGGCGAACCGGTGCGGGCCATTCCCGGCGCAGGAATCCGCGTACCGCTCTACCTGCTCGGCTCCAGCGATTTCAGCGCGCGGCTCGCGGCGGAGCTGGGATTGCCCTTCGCCTTCGCCTCGCACTTCGCGCCCGATTTTCTGCCCGAAGCGATCGCCATCTATCGCCAGGGTTTTCGTCCCTCGGCGCAACTCGCCGAGCCTCACGTGATGGTGGGCGTGAACGTCTTCGCCGCCGACACAGACGACGCGGCCGCGCGCCTGTTCACTTCGCTGCAGCAGGCCTTTCTCGGCATGGTCCGCGGCCACCGTTCCGAGTTGCGGCCACCGGTGGAGAAGATGCAATGGAACGCTGCGGAGGAAGCCTACGTCCAGCGCATGACGCGCTGCTCGGCGATCGGCGCGCCGGAGACGATTCGCGGGCAATTGCGGGCGATCATCGCAGCCACCGGGGCCGACGAGATCATCGCGACGGCGCAAATTTTCGATCACCAAGCGCGGCTTCGGTCCTTTGAGATCGCTGCGGAGGCCTTCCGGGAACTGCAGGGTCCGTGAAGCGGGGACCAAATCGCAGATTTTGGCCTGCAACAGCAAATATTCCGCTACACAGTCCATACAGCCCACGCAGTCTTAGGTGTTCGCGACCAGTGTATGGCATCATGGGTGGATGACTTCTCGTTCCAATGCTCCGCGTGCAGAAAAAGTAGCTCGACCCGAGTGGAACGAGGGGCCAACCGAAGGTTGCCCGCAGGGTGTCGGCGGGAGCCCGACAGCAACCTCCAGCTTCGAAATCCTCATCCGCCTCGAAGCTGGAGCTTCGAGCTACTTTCCCGCCTTGGATCCTGAACTCAGGATTTAAGCCGCTTTAAGCCCAGTTAAGCCGATTTAAGGTGCGCGATTTTTTTTGCCGGGCGAAACCAAGCCCACTACCCGTTAATCCGCGGTGTGCGGATGGGCGGAGGTGTGGCGATGGAAGTGCAGCTTCGGGCGGCGGGCTTCATCGACCGCGATTTCCCGCCAGCCGGCGATGTCGAAGAAGAGCGGGCGCTTTTCCAACTTCACGAAGATGCGGGTGAGCGGGATGGCATTCGTCGCGGGGAGCGAAATGCTGGCGTGGCGGCCATTGATGCGCACCGAGGCCCAGCGGACGGGCTTGCCGGTGATGACGTCGTAGATGCGCGCCTTGGCGGACTTGCCGGGCAGGGTGAGCGTCCAGCGCAGACTGCCTTCCAGCAGGGTCTCGAGCACCACGTGGAGCTTGGCGCCCTTGAAGCTGAGGGCGGGCTTGGGTAGCTTGAGCCGGAGCTGGAGCGCACCGCGGGCGATGTCGCCGGCAGCGACGGGATGGTGCGGATGCTTGGCCTCCGGAGCCATGGCCAGGTGGAAGTCCTCGGTGTCCTTGGCGTGGGCCAGGAAGCGGCGGCGCGAGAGCATCTGCGTCTCGTGCTGCTGGATGGCCTCGGCCTTGAGGGCCTTTTCCTTCGGGGTGAGCCGGAGGGTGCGCAAGTCGCGGTGCAGGCGCGCCTTGGGATAATGAACGAGGTAGCTGAGGGTCGGCTTGGTGTCGTAGCCGCGGGCGTGCAGGCGATCGAGCGCCAGCTGCAGCAACACGAAGAAAGCGCTGTGGTCGGGGTGCGTGTCCTCGGCCGCCGGGGTGAAAATCTGGGTCGGCTTCCACCCGCGAATAAACTCGACGATACTGTTCAGCGCCACCTCGTCGGCCGTCATGAGGAGATTGGTCACGCCCTGGTCAGGCCAGGCGATGAAGTGCACCTCCGCCGAGCCACCGGCGCCGAGCATGTCCAGCGCGGAGCGGGCTTCCCCCTGCCGGCGCAAGCCCCAGCGGCGGCGCGCCTTGGCGTCGAGGAAAAGAGAACGCTCCATCACCCGTTGCGGCCAGGGATTGCGGTCGCCATTGGTGAGGAACACGACGCAAAGCTGGGCGCCGAGCGCCGCGGCTTTCTGGATCAGGCCCCCGCCGGCGAGGGTCTCGTCGTCCGGATGCGGCGCGAAGTAGAGGAGTCGATCCGAGGCTTGAAGACGGAGGGAGTTCGGCATGTCGTGGAAACAACTACAACTTCATGCGGTGATCAATCAAGTCCGCAAGTAGCCCAATAAAAAGCATTTGCACCCCGGTCATGGCCAGCACAATTCCGAACAGGCCCAGGTGATGCTGGCCGTGATAGTCGATCCCCCCCTTGATCACCCCGAGCAAAATGAGCAGCAGCGCCGGGGGCACAAACACGTTGAGCGGCTTGAAATAGGCACAGATGCGGATGATCAGGATGGTAAAATTGGTGAAATCCCGCAGGGGCTTGATCGACGACTTGCCGACCCGCCGATGGTAATTAATGGGGATGAACTTGACCGAATAGTGGTTGGTCATCATCGCCAGCGTGATCGTTGTGGTGAACGAAAACCCTTCCGGGTAGAGCTGGATGAAACGCATCGCCACTTCCTTGCTGAAGATGCGGAACCCGGAATTGAGATCGGGAATCTTGCGGCCGCTGAGGTACTCGGCGAGGCGGGTGATGATCCATTTGCCGGGCTTGCGCAGCGGCGGCACCTTGACGATCGCCCCCGTCCGGGCCCCCACGACCATGGCGTAATTCTGCGCCTCGGCGAGCAGCCGGGGAATGTCCTCCAGCGGGTAGGTGCCGTCAGCGTCGGCGATGAGGATGTAGTCGTGCCGGGCGTTGCGCAGGCCGTTTTTCAGGCCGGCGCCGTAGCCGAGGTTGGTCTCGTGCTCGAGGAGGGTCACCGGCAGGCCGCGGGCGATCTCCCCGGTGCGGTCGCTGGAGCCGTCGTTGATCACGATGATCTCCAGCGCGCGAACGTACGGCTCAAATTTGCGGATGGCCTCGACTGTGCCCGTGATCGACTCCTCCTCATTGAAGGCAGGAATCAGGACCGTCACGGAAATATCCGTGGTGGCGATGGCAGCGGAGGCGGGAGTGGGGCTGAGCGTCGTGGACAAATCGAGGATCGGGGTTCGGGAAACGGCTGGTGGTAGGCCATGCGGGGGCGGAGGTCAAGCCGGGGCACCCGGGGCGCATCTTCATGAAACCGAAATATCTGTGCAGGCCCGGCTTGACTTGCTGCCGCTAAAGTGGTCGCCTGCCGTAGGTTTACCCATTTGGATTATGAAAGCACTACTCCTGCTCGGCATCGGCACCATCACCGCTGGCATTGCATGGCCAGTTCTCAAGAGTACGGCCAGCAACATCCATCCTCAGGCGGTGGTCGACAATCTCAAGGGCTTGGTCACGGTCAACAACAGCGGCAATAGTGACAACACCGACACCCAGGACTCCGCGAACAAATTCGCCTCCGCAGCCGCCCAGTCGTCGATGCCCGCCGATGATTTGCGCCGCAACTTGGGTGAACCGGTTCGAATTTTCCGGAACGACGACGCGCAAACCGTGTATTACTACCCCACGGTCTACGTCGTCATCAACAATGGACGCGTGATCGGGTCATACCCAGTCATGATCAACGGGGTGCCTCAATCGAACGTCGTGAATCGCCGGTTGACGGGAGTCCCGTCGCTTGGGCTTGGCAGCAGGACGCATATCATTTCGGACGTGCCCGATCTGCAACCAGGCAACACGACCGTTCCGTCCTTCCCGTCCACCTCCTTCCCGAGCACCTCCTCTTTGCAGGGAGGCAGCCTCAACAACAACGGTGTCGTTACCCACAGTTCGTTCACAAACAGCAGCGCCAGCAGCGGCAGCGCACGGGTTTGGAGTTCCGCACCGCACGTCAGCGCGCCGGCTGTCAGTTCCTCGTCGGGCTCGAAGTGGTCGCATTGAGCCGCTAAAGGGCCGGCCCGCGCGGTCTACGCCTCCCGCGCGGTCTCGCGAGGCGCGCGCACGGCCAGTTTCCAAAGCAGCACCAGCACGCCGGACAGCGACCAAAACATCACCGGCACCAGCGGCATGAGATAGCGCTCGATCGGGCGCCCTACGGTCGAGAGCAGCACCATGTTGAAGAACCATACGGCCGCGCAGCCGAGGAAGAATTCGCGCTCCCGCCCGCGGCTGAAGAAACACATCAGGCAGATGGCGATGGTCGTTTCCATGACGGGGTAAAACTGGAACAGCATCGAGCGGCTGAGCAGGCGATGGAAAAGGCGGAACGTCTCCTGGTCCTGATGCGATTCGAGGGCGGCCAGGTTGCTGTCGAACTCCATCGTGGGGTGCAACTGCTGCTGGTCGTCGCGGTGGTGCAGTTCCTCGATGGCATCGCCGATCTGCTCCGGGCTGGGAAATTCGTTCTTCACCCCATCGTGAATGTGCAGCTTGTACATGTCGCCGCAGAACTGCTGCCAGAATGCCGCGGGCTGATTCCCGATCGCCTCGAAGGCCAGCCGCCGGCAAAGCCGGTCCAGGTCCACCGCGGTTTTGTGCTGGGCCTGCAATTCCCGCCAGAGGTGCGGAACGATCGTGCGCTTGATCACGATGTTGTTGTCCAGCTTCGGCCGCGCGCGGTACTCCTCCACCTCCGCCCGGATCTTTGCCTTGAGCTCGGGCTCGATCCCGCCGTCCAGCTTGGTCCATTGCGCGGTGCGTCCGTAGAAAAGGATGCCCGCCTGGGGCTCTGGCGGATTCACGTGGCGAACGAAGGAATCGTGCAGCTTGAGGGCGCCAAAGGGCAGAAGGAACGCGACGACGATCAAGGCCACCCGGAGCACCTTCGCCCGGGTCGCGTGCCCTTCCAGAAACAGCACACCCCCGGCCAGCGCCAACGGGAACGGCACGAAGACGTTCTTCGTCATCGTCAGCGCGCCGGCGCTCAAGGCCGCGGCAAACAGCCAGCCCTTCGAGTTCCACTTCAAGGCCAGCCACCACGAGCAAAACGCCACGGAGGAAAGAATGAAGATCACCGATTCATTGCGAATGAGCTGGCCGAGATGCAGCGGCAACCCGTACGCCGCGAGGCACACCCCGCAAAGAAAGAGCGGCAGCACCGCCACCCGGCCCCAGCAGACCCGGGCCGTCGCCACGATCCCGAGAATGGCCAGTCCGCCGAGCGCGTGCTGCAGCCACACCACCCCATTCATCGTGCCGAAAATCTTCAGCGCCGCGGCAATGAGCAGCGTATAGACCGGGCCGCGCCGCCCATCGAAAATCATGTGCCCCGTATCCAGCCAGTGAAAGGCCGCGTAGGTGTACGAGCCCGCATCGCGCGACCACATGTACGCCGGCAGCAAGTGCCACAGGTAGACCCGCATGCCGATGATCACCGCGACCAGCAGCAGCCACAAGACCGCTTCCAGCGCCGCCGGCGGTTCGCGCAAAAACGCCGCAAACGTCGAGGGACGGGGAGATGGACTTTCTTCGGGGTCGGACACGCGAGAAGGAAAAAGAAATTAAGACGCCACCGCAACCGCGGGAGGAGACGCCGGCGGTGCCTCGGCCACGGGCGCCGGGCTTCGCCAGACCAGCGAAAGCACCCAGTCGAGGCCCAGGGCCACAAAGATGATCCCGATCCAATCCACCGGCTGCAGATAGCGCGACACCGAGTCGCCGATGCCGAAGATGATCGCCAGATAGACGCCCAGCGGCAGCCAGAGCAGCGACGTTTCCCGCCACCGCGACGGCCGCAGGCAAGTGAGGAAGCCAAAGAGAGCGAGCAACCCAAACCAGGCTGGGTGCATCACTCGCTTCCCCTCCGCGCGGGTCGCACTCATCCAGGCAAAAACGCGGGTAAAATGGTAGACGCACGGCTCGTACCATTCCACCTGCACCCGGCGCTGCTCGGCCAGTGCGAGGTAGGCGTCATGATCCATCTCGTAGAGCAGTTTCATCTCGTCCGCATGCCGGATCCAGCGGTCTTCGTTGTCTTCCAACTGGCCTGCCCAAAAGAACCGCGGCGCCATCATCGCACCTCCGTCTCCCTGGCACAACACGACGCCGATCTTTTGCAGCACCATGCGCGCGTAGGCAAAAGGAGAATGCAAAATCGCATCGCGGGAGAGGTCGCTGCAGACCCGCAGGAACTTCGTTTTCTTCCTTTCCACCAGCATCTGCTGCCACTCGTGGCCCAGTGGCGGGTTGTCGCCCGAATCGGTCAGCATCTTTTTATAGCGGTCCTGCTTCCACGGGTACTGGGAAAGATCCGTCCGCGTTTCCTCAATGAAGGGCTTCAGGGCCTGCCGGTATTCCGGCCATTTGCCCTGGTCCGGGTTGACCAGCGGCAGGGTCGAGCTCAACAACAGCCACGGCCCCTGCTTGGAACTGCCGGTCGTGAAAATGATCACCAGCGAAAACGCCAGCGCGCCCCAGCACGCCTTGCTCCACCGCCACGGGAAACCCGCCAGCAACACCGCGGAAATCATCAGCCCCAGCCAGATAGGCCGCCCGTGCGGTTTCACGGCAATGATCAAGTCGGCGGCCATCAGGAACCAAAAGAGCCGCTTCGGTTCGCGCAGACGCTGCACGGGAAAAGCCAGGGCCACCGCGACGATGATGCTCGCGAGCAGCACCGATTCGGCCACGATCTCCTGTTCGTACCAGACCATGCGCGGCCAGATCGCGACGATCGTGGTCACCAACGGTATCCAGATCGTCGGGCGGCGCGTCAGGTGCAGCGTGATCCAGCCCGTGCCCAGCACCGTGACCAGCAGACCCACGATGTGCTGGACGACCGCAATCGTTGCAATATTACGCCCAGGGCAGGTCTCGTGAGTGACAAACGGTGTGATCGTCCAAAGACGCGTTCTCTCCTCGCTGTCATTCTGAGCGGAGTCGAAGAATCCCGTCGAATAGCCAGCAATATTGCTGGTAGAGCGACGGGGTTCTTCGACTCCGTTACACTCCGCTCAGAATGACATGTCAGGGAGGGTTCTGACTCTGCTTGATTCTTCCCCGTCATCCGCTTCACTCAGCGCCCTCTATGCCCGAACCCACCGCGGCCCCCGAATCGCGTCCACCGTCTCCGTGGCGCCGCCTGGTGCTGTTGTGCCTGCCGGCGCTGATCCT
>Ga0206892_1064_pt1 | contig 11288 bp, 5 predicted proteins | sample Alteio_BWOrgHeat_56_FD_153257 | JGI IMG/M metagenome (GOLD analysis project Ga0206892, IMG submission 153257) | Enriched cells from forest soil in Barre Woods Harvard Forest LTER site, Petersham, Massachusetts, United States - Alteio_BWOrgHeat_Nextera8 ... | reverse complement strand
GCAGCGCGCACTTGCAAGGGATTGATTTTGCCGGCAAGACTGGCAGCGCTCAGACCGTGAGCAATGCGCTCAAGGCGAAGACTGCGAATGGTAAGTCCAAGTTCAAAGACAATGCGTGGTTTGTCGGAGTTACGCCACGGCGGAATCCCGAGATTGTGGTGGCAGTTTTGTTTGAGGGAGGAGAGCACGGGCAATTTGCCGCTCGCATCGCCGCGCAGGTCGTCAAGGCATACGTAGAAAAACAGCGCCGGCCGCCCGCAAAAATTGCGCAAGGCGACAAGAAGGTGGAAATCGGCGCAGTGTGGAATTCGGCAAGCCCGGACGGCTCGGAGAGCGACACTTTGCACGGCGGGCGGTTCGTGGTGGATGTGCCGGCCAAGCGCTTACCTTTGGCTGTGGCGGCGCCTGGGGTGGAGTAGAAAGAAAGACAGAAGACGCTGAGAACTCTGAGGTTTTAGGAATTTGAGCAGGCTATCCTCTGCGGTATTGGTTTTCTGACCGACGAATGACCAACGACTGATTCATGTCTCGCTATATTTCATTCCGCGATTTTGACTGGCTGCTGTTCATATTTGTGCTGCTCATCTGCGGGCTGGGAGTGCTCGAGATTCGCAGCGCTACCGCGCACACCAAATTTGCCGGGGCGCATATCAAACAGCTTTACTGGATCGCAGGCGGAGTGGTGTGCATGTTTCTGATGAGCTTCGTCAATTATCAGAAAATGCTCGATGCGGTGCACTGGATGTACATCGTTTCCATCGCATCGCTGATGACGGTCATGATCTTCGGCCAAAAATATCTCGGCGCGCGACGCTGGATCAAAATGCCCGGCGGAGGCCATTTCCAACCGTCCGAGTGGGTCAAGCTGATTTTGATTCTGGCGGTTGCAAAGTACTTCGCCGATTTACACCAACGCGAACTTTCCTGGCCCGACTTCATGAAGGCGGGCGCTATTGTCGGCGTGCCTATGCTCATGGTGCTGGCTCAACCTGACCTGGGTACGGCCCTTACTTATATCCCGATCGCCCTCATGGGATTATTCCTCGGCGGCGTTCGGCTCAAACAGGCTCTCACGGTGGTACTGCTGGCGGGACTGATGATGCCACTCGCCTTCCACGTATTGAAACCCTACCAACGCGAACGGCTCACCAGTTTCATGGAGCCGGAAGCGGACAGCCAGGGTTCCGGTTATCAGGTTATTCAATCGCTTATAGCTGTGGGTTCAGGTGGACTTTGGGGAAGTACTGCGGGTTCGCAGACTCACCTGGCGTTTCTGCCCGTCCCACAAACAGACTTTATCTTTGCTGCATTTGCGGAGGAACATGGATTTGTCGGCGCCCTGACGGTAATGCTGTTATACTTTATTGTGCTGATGCGTCTGACGCAGAACGCGCAGACGGCGCCCGACCGCGCTGGCACGTTCGTGGTAATGGGTGTGGTGGCTGTGCTTAGTTTTCACATCCTGGTCAACGTCGGCATGGTAGTCGGCTTTATGCCGGTAACCGGAATACCTTTGCCTTTAATGAGTTATGGCGGGTCTTCTGTCCTGTTTATGTTTTTGGCGCTGGGAATTGTGATGAATGTTCGAATGCGCCGCTTCGTGAACTGAAGCAGGAAGAAGAAGGTAAGGAAAGTCGCCGCGCTTGCCATGTGCGGCTGAAAACGAGATTAGAAATATTACGATCGCCTTCGCGTAAAGAGGGCACTCACCGGCCGGAAGCGGTTCGAGGCCGGGCAGGATTGAAGCTAACGCGCTGCCGGGCGGGTAACGGCCCCCTCAGAAACTGAGAGAGCGGTCACAAACTCCGGTACAGCGCAAATGCGATAAGTGCGAAAGATTTCCATATTTGTTTCACGAGTCCGGTCCCGGAGAGAGCTCCGAGGCCCCAGCCGTCCCTTACCCGGGGCGGACATCGCAATGCTCGATTCGCCCGGCCTGTTCCTGCCTATGTTCCGGTGATTTCCTGAGGCCGCTTGACGGCCCAGGACCGGAGTCTGTATGACAAAAGAACTATTTGTGTCTTCCACTCCTCACGAAACCAAAGTGGGGCTGGTGGAAGACGATCTGCTCGCCGAGATCTATCTCGAACGCGAGAATGAATACACCTTGGCGGGATCCATCTACAAAGGCCGTGTAACCCGGGTTTTGCCCGGTATGCAATCCGCATTCGTTGACATCGGTCTGGAACGCGACGCGTTCCTTTACGTTTCCGACTTCATGGAGTTGCAGGACGAAGACGAAGTCGATGAACTTCCTACGAATCCAGCCGCGCAAGGGCAACCCTATCAAACCTCAGGCAACGGCGAGGCCCAGCCTTTCGCATCGGGCGACGCGCCGCTCAGCGAAGCGCAATTTTCGGCAACTGAACACGCTGAAGCGAGCGCTCCCCCCGGCGGAGAATCGCGAGCGGGGCGGAGCCAGGCGCGAGGGGCGCGGCTCGTGGCGAGGGAATCGCCGGCGCGGCCGTCGTAGCGAGGGGATGCCGGAATCCAAGTTTGCGCGGGCAGCCGCTGAACCGGCGGCAGTGGATCACCCGCCAGTCGAACAACCTCGTGTCGAGCAAGCCGAACGAACCGAGCGCGTCGAACGCCCCGGACGGTCTGATCGAAATGCCCGGCCTGAGCGCGGTGGACGTTCCGACTACGGTCCTCCGCCGGGATATCAGCCGATTGTATTGCCCGGCGAATCGATCTCGAAATACAAGCGCATGTCCCAGTCGCAAGCGCCGATAGAGTCCACGCCCGCGCAAGGACTCAACGTTCCCAATCCTGTCACCAGCGCGTTCCCCGAAGACGAACCGCTTTTTGCCAAGACTAGTGCCGACGCCTCAACTCACGATGAGCCGCGTAATAAAGCCAAAGGCGCCGCAGCCAACGCTGAAATTGGGACCTCGGAGTGGGACCGCGAACAAAAGCGTTTGCATGAAATGAACGTCGCAGCTGTATTCGGCAAGCCCGTCGTACGAGATGACGAGGAAACGGCGGAGCACATGATCATTGCCGATTTCCAGGACGAAGTGTCCCAACCACTTGCGGCTAGCCGAGGAACCATTGAAGAAGAAGTAATCGAGGAGGAAGAAGAAGCCGAACTCAACGCCTACGAACACATGGAGGGCGATGACGACTTCGAAGAAGAAGAGTTAGTGGAAGAAACCCAGGCCGCCGCAGACTATCGCGATCCCGGAACGGAGGAGATCGCTGCTTCAGTCGAACCTGAACATATCGTCCAGGAATCGACCGCATCTCAACCCTTCGTGATCGAAGGTGGCATGGACGAACATGCTGGCGAAGAAGTGGACGACCCGGCCGCTGAGGAAGAAGAAAAGGAACTCGTGGAAGCGGAATTGGAAGAAGCGCAAGCCGAAGCCGAGGCGCTCCTGGATGCTGAGGCGCGCGGCGACGGTACCGTGGACGCGCGAGTAGAGGTCCGCGCTCCCGCAGGAACTGCGGCTTACACACAGCGCGCACCACGCCCCGCTTTCGATCCCCGCCGCGGCCAACGGGGCCGTCGCGGAGGCGGTGGCGGCGGACGTCGATTCCGACGAAACGAACCGCAGAACGTTCCCCTGATTACGGAACTCCTGAAAGAAGGCCAGGAAATTCTGGTGCAGATCGCCAAAGAGCCCATTGGCAAGAAGGGCGCTCGCATTACCAGCCACATCGCGCTGCCCGGACGTTTCCTCGTTTATATGCCGACGGTGAACCACACCGGAGTCTCGCGCAAGATTACTTCGGAAGAGGAGCGGCAACGTCTGAAGCGCATCATCATCAGCGAGCGCGAGAATGGCCACGGCGGATTCATTGTCCGTACCGCAGCGCAAGGCGCATCGGAAGAGGAGTTACGCGCCGATATTCGTTTCCTGAAGAATCTTTGGTCCGAAATCAAAACGCGCGCGGAAAACGGCAAAGGCCCCACGCTCATTTATCACGACCTCAATGTCGTCGAGCGCGTTTTACGGGATCAGGTCACGTCCGACTTTACCGCCATCTGGGTTGATACCGAACAGGAGTACGAACGCGTCCTGCGCTTCGCCAACCGCTTCCAGCCCGCGCTGGTGCGGCGGGTGAAGCTGTACGGGAAAGAGGTTCCGCTGTTCGAGCAATTCGGCCTGAGCGACGAAATCAATAAAGCCCTCAAGTCGAAAGTCTGGCTCAAGAGCGGTGGCTACATTGTCATCAATCAAACCGAAGCCCTGGTCGCCATCGATGTGAACACCGGAAAATACGTCGGCAAAACGGCGCGTCTGGAAGACACCATCGTCAAGACCAACGTCGATGCTATAAAAGAGATCGTGCGCCAGATCCGCCTGCGCGACCTCGGAGGAATCATCATCATCGACTTCATCGATATGGATGAACGGCGCAACCGCCAGAAAGTCATGCAGGCGCTGGAAGAGGCGCTACGCAGCGACCGCGCTCCGTCGAAAGTCTTGCAGTTTAACGATTTCGGGCTGGTCGCCATCACCCGCAAGCGCGTGAAGCAATCGCTCGAACGCACCATCGGTTCACCGTGTCCATATTGCGAGTCCACCGGCTACGTGAAGTCGGTGACCACGGTGTGCAACGATATTTACGTCGAAATGCGCAAGATGGCCAAGCACCTCGACCACACCGACGTCATGCTGCGGGTGAATCCGGAAGTGGGCAAAGCGCTCAAGGGCAATAACGGCAAAGCTCTCACCGAAATGGAAGAACTGACCAAGCGCACTGTGATTGTGAAGAGCGATCCAGCATTGCATCAGGAGCAGTTCGACATCAACTGATAAGCCGGCTGGTTTTAAGGCTGATTAAAGACGGGCTCACTGCCCGTCTTTTCTTTTTGTGGCACGAGTTGGCAGGGCAGAAAACGGTCGAAATCCACTATTGGTTTTGAAACGTTTTATCTCTGAGCGTCACCATCCGATATTGAACAAGATCACGCACCGACCGGCTTGAGACGAATGATCAATCCGAATCAGGTTGGTGGCCCATTCTGCTTGCAGGCTTCCCTCGAAGCCTAAATTCGTTGCGCAAGCAGCCGTAACAGCGGCGCCTGGCGTGCAGTTTCCTTTGCGCACCATCAGCGGATTGGCCATCGGAGGCGATCCATGCCACAGCGTCCGCTCTCTTTGGTGAGTTTAGTGTTGGCCTTGTTTGTCGGCGTGGGTGTGGGCACCCGCGGAGGCCCCGCCACAGCTATCTCGAACACCGGCGAAAAAACGTCTGGCGCCGGACGATCCGCAGGCCAAAACGCCGCGCATACGGTCCACCATAATGCAGCCAAAGAAACTCCGACTCAAGGTCAGCTGGAAAGCGAATGCGATGCGGCCGCACAGAACAAAGCGCCCAAAGCCAAAGATGCTTTGAAAGCATGCGCGCCGGCCCTCCCGCCAGTCCAGCGGACCCTCTGCCGATTGAATCCTGCTTTCAGTCGCGACGAAAAGCTAAGACACAATTCTGAACTGGCGGAAATACAGCCTGCACACCGGGGTCTCATGACTTGCCTCTCGGGCCTAGACATTCGCATCTCCTCGATAGTCGCTTCCGTGCCCGATCCCGATCATACGCATCTGGGATTGTTAACCGACCGCACGCTCGATGCGATTCAATCCGCGGCCGCGCAGGCGGGGTATGATCCGTACTCACACTACTTTCCGTGGGATCCGTCTCAACCACCGCAGACCAGCGAGAATACTCCCGCCAGTGAAACAAACACGGACTCGCATCAGCCGGGCTTATTGATGTTTAGAAGCGATTCACCGTCGACGCACTATCTGGCAGTATTTCTGATCGCGGAGTTGCCGACTACGGGCCTGGACGAGCAGGCGTTCTTCGCAGCGAAAGCGATCATGGATCGGATACCCGATTCGATCGTTAGTCCGTCCAAGCAACTCGCATCCAAAACGATCTATCTTGCCGGGCCCAACTTTTCCGGCTCAGTGTCGTCGCTTGGGGATATCGACGGCGAACTCGGAAAGACGCAATGTATTCACGCTTACAGCGGCCAGGTAACGGCGGCCGGGTACATTAAACGCAAGCCCTCGAAAATTGGGGAGGGTTGTATTTCGACGCTGTATCCAACTCAGACGCGGGACTGTGAAGCGATCCCACTTTTTGTTCAATCCGCGGAAAGCTTCTACGGATATCGGAGCACTGAGATCGCGGTGCTCTCGGAGGCAGGGACAGCATTCGGGAATTCCGTAGGAGACTCTGGCAGACAGGAAGCCAGCGACGCGCGGGCCCAGGAGCCGCCTTGTCCCCCACGCGCCAACCTTTTGTATCTGCAGTTTCCCCGCGAGATCGCGAAGCTGCGGAATGCCTATGGCGCGGCCGCCAGCCATCCTGCACCGGCTTCGACAACCAACCAGCAAGCCCCTGATGTGGCGTTAAGTTGGCAGGATTCTCAAGCCACCCGCGGTGACGATGTGCCGGTGTATGGCGGAGAGCAAACGCCATTCTCACAGGAAGCCGTGCTGGCCAGCTTGGCCAGCGACATGAAAGATCGCAAAATCAAAGCTCTAGGAATCATGGCCACTGACCCCATGGACGAAGCGTTCCTGCTGCGCTCATTCCGCAAGGCCCTGCCCGACGTCCGTTTGTTTCTACGCGATCCTGACTTGCTTTACCTGCAAACCCCCGATGCGGGCTCGCTTAACGGAGTGTTGCTGGTAAACGATTTCCCGCTACTTCCCCAGAACCAATCGTGGAGTAGAGCAACATTGACATCGGGTACGTTTCGCGACGACCTGGTGGCGTTTCCCAGCGCCGCACAGGAGGCCCAATACAATGCGTTTCTGCTCATGCTGAATGATCTGGATGGTAAGTCCAGATTGCCCCCGGGACTCTTGGAGTGGAATTGGCCCGCCGGAGTCGCGGGTCTATGCATGCCAACGCAGCCGATGAAATCACTGCATCCGCTATGGCTTACGACGATCGGAACCAGTGGACACTTTCCGCTTGCGGTGTTGAAAGAATCGTCGATTGATGCGCAACAGTGTCCTTTGGAAACACTGGATGTCGGCGGTCCATCCTACGCGAGTGTCTTGTTGTGGCTGAGTGCGGCCATGCTGGGAATTTTGCACGTTCTTGCGCTGACTTGGCCAAGCGCACTGCCCCGCGCAATCGGCAGTGATTTCGATCTGGGCGACGCCTCAGACACCATCACTGCCGCGAAAGCGTTTTGCCATGTCGCGATGCTTCTGATTTTGGCTTTGATCGAAATCGTGCTCGGCTCCAGCTATTTATATTTTCATCAAACCCAACCGCAATTCGAATGGCTCGGCCGAGGGGTTATTTTCACCGCGACGTTATTGTTTGTTACCGCATGTGGGGTATTCGCCGCCAGAGTAGCGTGGCCGTGGTGGCAGTGGCGAAAACAGGCGACACTCAGCAATCAACAGATTGTGCCAGTTTGGCGGCCACTATTCAGCTCGATTTTCTGCGTCGCAATCTTCGCAACCATTGGCGTCCTCTGGATGCAGGGAGCTTTTGGCGAAAAATTCAGCAGCCCATTTCTGAGCTTTCGCGATCTGAAGATATACAGCGGGGTGGCGCCCAGCTTGCCCATCGTGTTGCTGCTCACCATTATTTATCTGGGTACGTGGGCCTACGCGCGAAGGCTGGCCTGCTGGGTTCAATGGCGCCCGCCCATACCGAACTTGCCGCTCGACGAAGTTCTTCCCAGCAACTTTCAGACCAGGACATGGGGAATCGACAAGTGCATCGTGTCTTTTCTCGAGAATGATGGCTGGACGGCTGTTTTCTTCGTAATTGTCGGGCTCGGCATTGGGAACTTTATCTTGCGCAATAACCTGGACATGCTGGAGATCCATACCATTCGATGGGTCGGAGAAATGCTGTTTGCCTTGGCTTTCTTTACGCTGATGTTGAACTGGTTCCGCTTTATGAATATCTGGTCTCTACTGCGGTCCGTTTTAAGTGGACTGGAAAGACTGCCGATTCATCACGCGTTTGCGCGCATGCCCGCGGAAAAGTCCATGCCTATCTGGCAGTGGGGCACTTCGGACTACTCCACGCTGGCCAGCACGCAGGGAATTGAGCGGCTCCGCGCCTTGTTGGATGAAGATGCCACTCTTGTCGACGCGCTGTCGTATGCCGACGTGCGGTCGAAAATTAAGGATCTGGGGAAATTCAATGATCGGAGGAAAGGCATCTGGGAACTTCTGTTCTTGCTGCTTCAACCACCGAAAATGGAACTGGTGGCGCTAGCGCCGGCGGCGGACGGTACGTCGGTCGTAACTTCGGGCTATGCGGGTTCCAGTCGCTGGCAGGGCAAGTCGATTCCGAATCGCCTTGGAGGAATGCTGGCCGCGGCCCGGCAGTCGATGATCACAATACTTGATCAGCTTATCTATTTCCCGCTGACCGCTTATTGGAAGCGCGGCTCCGACGGATCAGACGCCACGACCGATGCCAAGTCAGACCGGATCGCCAAGCTAGCGGAAGACGTGGTGGCTCTCCGGTATTACATTTATATCCGCTACGTGGTTGCGGAACTGCGCAGCCTGCTGTTCTTCGTGGTGCTGGCCTTTTCATTGTTATTCCTGACTTTCCACGTGTATGCCTTCCGCACGGATGAGGCCATCGATTGGTCGTTTCTGATTCTTTTCCTGGTTCTTGGGTGTGGAGTCATCACAGTGCTGTATCAGATGGAACTGGACCCAATCCTGAGCCACCTGGGCGGAGGCAAGCCGGGAGAAGTCGGCCTGAGTTTCTATGTTGATCTGCTAAAGTACGGCGCGTTGCCGTTAATGACTATTATCGGTTCGCAGGTGCCGGCGGTTTCTAACGTACTACTGAAGTGGGTGCAGCCAGCGTTGCAATCGATGCGTTAAACGCAGGTAATAAGCGGTCATCCGGAACTGGAAGCGCTCAGGCTTTTTTCAGACTCGGTTCCAGCCAGGGTTTTCTGGACTAGCTGGGAACACTCGGACATTTTTTGTCGTGGGACATGGATCTTGTCAGCTTCAACCTTGGCGCCGCGCTGCTCGGCCAGTGTCATCACTCGCGAAGCATTGTCGTCCACAGTCCGACCGATCTCCAGGAGTACGATCAGCGAGTCGGCGTGCAGTCGCCACAGCGACTCGGAGTTTTCGGCGCGCTTCAGTTCTTCGAGTTCCGTGGTCATGCGCGCAGTCATAGCACCCAAGCGCAAGAGCACACGCGCGACTCCGGCCCGCAGGCTTTTCTCCTCAAGATAATCGGCGCAATAAGCATCGGCTTCGGCAGGCGTCAGCATGAGGTTGAAAAAGCGCATGGGAACGATCTGGCGGAATTTGGGGTCGGCCACGCGGACGAAAATGCGAATCGATTCCTCAATGCGGAGGAGTTTACTTTCTTCAGTGGAAATCTGTTGTGGCGTAACCACGGACCGCAGAGCCTGGACGTCGAGAGTAGGCCGTCGGTGCGGGACCGACGAAGGCCGTGGTTTGACCACCTTCGGAGCCGGATTCACCAACCGTGGCGCGCGGCGAATGGGTGGGCGCTGATCCAATGTTTTCTTGAGCCTTGATACGCGTCGGAATTTTTCGAGCGCTATGCCGTAGTCAACTTTAAGTAGCGCGCTCTCCTCGAGCGCCGCAACGTGTTCCACGGTAACGTCAACGCCATCGACATTTCCCAAGATGCTGCCACCCTGCTCCTCCACTACCTCAGCGAAGCTCTTGATCTCGGCCGCCGCCTGATGGAACACTGCATCAAACTTCTTGCTGAATGCGGTGTTGTACGGTGCGATGGTGGCCAGCACTCCGGGATGGTAAAACGAGCTGTCTAAAGACGCCTTCAGATCGCGCACGCGGGGGATGATGCCCGATTCGAGCAGTGCGTTGAGATCGCGAAAGTTTTCCGCCTCTTCCTGTAGTTGATCGAAGCGCCGCAGGACTTGCACATGTTCGTCGGTCAAAGATGGAACGTCGGCGTCGGCCAGGATTTCCAGCAGAGCAATTTCGAATGGAGACAAGGGCAGGGAACCATCGAGTCCGAAACCGCGACGCTCCCACTGGCCCGAAACGCGAGGATGACGATATAGAAAAGTCGTGACCAGGTCGGTCTTGTCACGGTGCACGTCGCTGCCATCTTTGGTGCGATTGAAGTAGCGAAGCATCGCTTCGGCGATTTCCGGATCGGTCTCGGGAGTGAACGCCCGGCGCAACATTGCCGGAGTGATGGCCAAGTCCAGCAGTCGTAGCCAGCGATGCATGCGGGACAGAGTTTCGAGCACGCTGCCTTCGCTCTCTTGTAGCGAGATGGCTTCGAGTCCCGCCGGGACGGGAACTTCACCGCTGACAGGTTCTTGCAAGAGCTTCTCGTAGAAGCCTTGCACTGTGGCCAGAATAGCCAACTCCCACTTCGGATCCTCTACCAATCTTCGCTCCCGGACACTAATCCCTTTGGATTCAGGGGAGGGCCACCATTAGTTAAAACTAAGGCTTGCCTCCGCACAAGCCTGTCTTAAGGTCGTGACACCAATTAGATAAGAGAGATGACCGAAAGTAATCTTGGCTAAGTGCTTGAAAAGTAAGTGCGATTTTGGAGCAAATTTTCTTGTCGATGAGGCTGCCCGAGTTCGGTATACTGAGCGGGCAGTTAGAGCCGTTACTTTAGGGGAATGAACATGGAATGGACAGCTCCGAAGTTCGAAGAAGTAGCTTTGAATTGTGAGATTAACTCTTACGCCAGCGCCGCACTCTAGTCCTCGTTAGGAATGCGCATTAAAATCCTGGGCTCGGCCGCAGGGGGTGGTTTTCCGCAGTGGAATTGCGGCTGCCGCCACTGCGCCGCCTCACGGTCCGGAACTTTCAACGGGAAGAACCGCACTCAAACCCAGGTGGCGGTCAGCAATGATGGTTACATCTGGTTCCTGTTAAACGCCTCTCCCGACTTACGCATCCAGATTGAAGCTACACCGGAATTGCATCCGCGGCGTGCTGGGCGGGACTCTCCCGTCGGCGGTGTCCTTTTGACTAGCGCCGACATCGATCAGGTTGCCGGGTTACTGTCTCTTCGCGAGCTGCAACCCTTGCGTATCTATTGCACAGCTTCAATTCGGCGCATTTTGCAGGATGACAATACGATGTTCGCCATGTTGAACCGCGTGCCCGGGCAGGTCTCATGGACGGAGATCGGTTGTGATGGCAGCTTCCCTTTGCTGGACGTAGCGGGAAATGATTCGGGATTGTGCTGCACCGCGTTCTCGCTGGCGAGTCACTTTCCGGCTTATGTTTCGCGGGAGCGCGCCGCGGGACTCAAGGCAGAAGAGAGTCTCCTGGGTTTAATGTTAGCGTCGTCAT
>Ga0206892_1063_pt1 | contig 11354 bp, 13 predicted proteins | sample Alteio_BWOrgHeat_56_FD_153257 | JGI IMG/M metagenome (GOLD analysis project Ga0206892, IMG submission 153257) | Enriched cells from forest soil in Barre Woods Harvard Forest LTER site, Petersham, Massachusetts, United States - Alteio_BWOrgHeat_Nextera8 ... | reverse complement strand
CCACTCTCACGAAGACCCGCTCGCGAAGATCGAGAGCGTGATCAACGATGTAATGGCTTGTTGTAGTGAACCGGTTTGAAATGCTTTAGCGACTCGTAAGCGTCACGCTCGTTATAAAGAGGGAGGGCGGGTTGGTGTTTGCCCAGGTTGTGCTTGTTATGGTAGTGGGCATCTTCCTCTTGCAACCTCCCGCTGTCCGGCAGCGAGATCCTGCACAGTTCGATCGTCGCCGGCGTCGCATAGATCGGTCCCGCATAGCCCTGGGCGACGAGCCTGGGAAGCCATCCGATATGGTCGGTGTGGGCGTGAGTGATAACGACCGCATCGAGTTCGTGAGGCGGAATCGGAAACGGCTCCCAGTTCCTCTGCTTGAGGTCGTGGCTTCCCTGGAACAGCCCGCAATCCACCAAAACCTTGCTCTTTCCGATCGTAAGAAGATGGCGCGATCCCGTAACCGTCTCGGCTGCGCCATAGAAGCCGATTTGCTGAGCCATGGCGCTAGTATACGGTCGGGGAGCGGTGTCACGGTGTTACGGTGTTACGGTGTTACGGTGTTCCGGTTTCGCGGATAGGAAGCCGTAGCACCCTAACACCGCAACACCGCAACACCAGCGAAGCGGAACACCGCCACTAAGCGCCATAATCTAAAACCGCATCTCACCCAACTTTTGAGGACACACCAAACCAATGATGACTTTGCACGGGGTCGACGTTTACTTACGCACCCCATCGATTCCCGACTTGCCGAAGGAGTTCGGTCCCTTTTCACTCACCTTTATTTCGAACCGCGGAAGCCGCGTTTGGCCGCCCCCCACACCTGAAATGGACCTCTGCGACTGGCAGCAATGCCGGTTCCTGAGCGACAACGAGGTCACCGGCACCCAAATCGACGAATTGGTGGTTCATCTTTCCGGCTTGGGCTGGGAATGGACGAAGTGCCAAAAGCTCTTCAAGATCGACGGGGATAACGCATTCAGCCAACCGTACTAGGCGCTAAGGGGAATACATGGCACACAAAGTTTGTTTGATTCGAGGAGATGGCGTCGGACCGGAATTGGTCGCCGGCGTCGAAGTGATTTTCAAGGCGGCCAAGGTCGACATCGACTGGATCGACGTCGAGGCCGGCCTTAAGTGCGTCGAGGCCGGGAAGCCAATCGTTCCCGAGGACACCGTTGCGAAGATCAAGGAGATCGGCGTCGGGCTCAAGGCTCCGATGACCACACCGATCGGTAAGGGCTCGGTCAGCCCGAACGTGACACTGCGCAAAAAGCTCAATCTGTATGCGTGCGTTCGGCCGGTCCGGTCGCTGCCGGGAATCGAGACTCCGTTCAAGAACCTGGACATCGTGATCTTCCGCGAGAATACCGAGGACCTCTACACCCAGATCGAGTACATGGCGACGGAGACGGTGGCCCATTCGGTGAAGATCATCAGCGAGCAGGCAAGCGAGCAGATCATCCGCGCCGCATTCGAGTACGCCCGAGCCAACGGCCGCAAGAAGGTCGTTGGCGTCCACAAGGCGAACATCATGAAGATCGGCGACGGACTCTTCCTTCGCACCTTCAACCGGGTGAAGGCAGACTATCCGGATATCGAAAGCTGGGACAACATCGTCGACAACCAGTGCATGCAGCTGGTCACCAAGTGGCACTTGTATGACATTCTGGTCATGCCGAACCTCTATGGAGACATCGTGTCCGACCTTGCCGCCGGCATGATGGGCGGTCTCGGCGTCGCCCCTGGCGCCAACTATGGTCACAAGTGTGCCCTCTTCGAAGCCGTCCACGGCTCCGCGCCGAAGTACACCGGCATGAACAAGGTCAACCCGACAGCGCTGCTGCTCAGCGGCACATTGATGCTCGATCACCTCGGCGAGCACGCCGCCCGAGTCAACATCGAGGGCGCCCTTGAAGCAACCCTCAAGAAAGGCATCAAGACCTACGACCTAGGCGGCAACGCCACCACCAGCGGCTTCAGCGAAGCCGTCGCCAGCGAGCTTAAGTAGTTGGCCCATCCGCGCTCCCAAACTGGGGGCGCGGAATTCATTCCGCGAAGGTGTGCCGGAATTCATTCCCGCCTCGCCGAACAGGCGTGAATTCACATCTCGCGCAAGCCTGAATTGCCGTAAACTCATCAATGCCATGGAATTTCTATCTGGCCTCAAGAAGCTGTTTGCAGGAAAGGACAAACCGTCGAACGCTGAGGTCGAAGCTGCAAGCGACGCCGCCAAGGCAACTTGGTATCCGAAAATCGCTGCACTGGGCATCCCAACCGTCGCGCTAACCTGCTCCGACGACGTATCCAACACCTATTTCGGCGGATTGCCGAAACTACCTTCCGGCCTCAGTTGGCCGGCCAACAAATCCAAACCGCTCATCTTTCTTGCTCAGATCGATCTTTCGGAACTGCCGCCTGGATTCGACGCCAGCGGACTTCCGGCATCGGGCACGCTGTTCTTCTTCTATGATGAGGACCAGCCATGGGGATTCGATCCTGCCGATAGAACCGGCTGGAGCGTTCTCTATACATCGGAAGAAACCAAGTCCTTACCCGATTTCCAAGGAAACCCGCCTCTGGAGATCGACCAGTCGTACATCGAAATGACGGCCACGACTACCTCCCCATCGTTGGACCACGGGCTCGTTGAGGCACTCGAAATCCCGGCCGAGGAACTCGATTGCCTTGATGATTTCTATGAGGATCAGCCATCCGACCACCTGCTGGGTTACCCAGACCCAGTTCAAGACGACGATATGGACCTACAGTGTCAGCTCACGTCGAACGGGGTCTATACCGGGTCGGGAGACTACTACCACTCCGTGGAAGGCAAAGCCTTGGCGCCAGGACGGCACGATTGGATCCTCCTCGCTCAATTCTTTGAGATCGACGAGAACTTCCCGTTCGGCGACCTAGGCAAACTCTACTTCTGGATCCGCAAACAAGACCTGGACGCCGGCGACTTCAGCAAAGTCTGGGCCATTCTCCAGTGTCACTAGGTCAGAATTGCCGCTCGATAGGCACCAGGAAGTACCTGCTGCCGCCTCAAAGCTTTCTCGCTCCGTGTTCAACAAGGAGTTTTACAATGTCGCCACGCCCCATGTGAGTTGCATAATTTAGAGCAGTTCCAACGGAGGGTGGTGTTTCAAACCCATTTGCCGGCTCAGTCGTTTTGCTCCATCGCTTTGCCTCAGTGTTGGCTCCGGCCTTGAGCAGGAGCTCAACACATCTGGCGTGCCCGTTGACCGTTGCGGCAATCAGCGGAGTGTTGCCATCAGCGTCCCTAACGTTCACATTCGACTTCGCCCTGATGAGTGCTCTGATACTGCCGGCGTCGCCATGAGCAGCGGCTGTTAGCATTGCCGAGTTGCCGAACGGTGTCCTTATGTCAGGGTTTGCATGGGCATTGACGAGGGTATCTACACAAGGTAGGCGCCCATTTTTAACTGCCTCCATGAGCGCGGTATTGCCGTCCGCATCTCTTTCGTCGATGCGCGCACCGGCGGAGATCAGAGCTTGTAAGCAGCCGCGACTGCCACATGCCGCCGCTGTGATCAAAGCCGTTTGGCGTTGCCACCCCGGCGTATTGATGTCCACATGTGCTGCGATGAGAATCCTTAGACAGCCCAAATGGTTCCGCGCCGCCAAGTTGAGTGCCGTATCCTGCCATTCGTCCCTTGCGTTAAGGTCCGCACCTGATGCAATCAGAGCTTTGAGACGCTCCACATCACCGTCATCCGCTGCTTTCAAGAGCGCGGTCCGTTTGCCCCAACCAGTCGCACTGATGTCTTCCCTGCTTTCGCGGACCGCTATGACGATCAGCAGAGTGAGACCTAGTAGGACGAGGATCAACTTTGCTAGCTTCATGGTCGCTTGGGTCAGCCACGGTTCCTAGCAGCTCTCCTCAATCAGCTTGTCAAGGTGATCTTTCTCTCTCATTTCCTCCACCGTTACGCGCCTAAGTCACCGTTCTGCCAATCTTTTATTCGGAGCCCGCCAACTCTCTCATATTCTCTCGTGTTATGCGTGATGACCGTCAGGTCGTAAGCTAAAGCTGTGCCAGCAAGCATAAGATCATATAGGCCGATTCGCATTCCAATCTTTTCAAGCTCAACCCGAATTTTGGCAGTCGCTGCGGCACATGAGTCGTCAAACGGCAACCGCGGGAGTCTCGCCAGTAGGTTTTCAACTCGCCTGTACTCGCCAGATTTTGCCGATCGCAACGAACCATGGAGGATCTCATAGACGCTGACGGACGAGACATAACATGCACTTGATCCTAGTGCACGTATCTGGTCTGTAATATTTAGCCGACCAGACAAATGCTCTATAAGGACGTTTGAATCGAGAAGAACCATCACCAGGATTTAGGTGCGGGAATTTCGCCTTGATCTGCTCTCCTAATGTCCGGCAGAATCCCGAATGATTTGGCCAATACCGCTAGCGATTCAGACTCCACTGCCGGATCGGTTGAAGGAAAATCTACGAGTACGTCAACTGTCAGATTGGCGGTGGAAGCAGGCATTTTGGCGGTCAATATCCCGTTTCCATCGATCCTCCCTTTCACTCTAACGATGCTCATATATTCATTATGACGTGCAACTTTGCCAAACTAGACCAACCTCACCTACAAACAACCGCTGCCACCATAAGCCCGATCCACTCAAACAGACATAGGATCACCGCGCGTTGGGCGAGACCGACTGGCGACTTCTGGGGGACTTTCCAAATCAAGAGAACGAAGACGATGGCACAGACCAGAGCGAGATTTCCAAGCGAGAAACTGGCGACCCTTAGCCACTCGAAAGTGGTGCCAGTTAGCCGCTGGACTGCGGTACCTCGAAGGCCCATCGCAATGTTGGAGTCGAGGCAAAACCAAATCATGCCCACGATATAGGCAAAGAAAGCGCTACCCACAAACAGGTCGTGCAAGCCCCCCTCCGGCGTTTGTCCCTGCGGACCCTGCTCGACCTCCTCCTTGGTCAACGTCGCATTTCGCCGGCTCACGTGGCTGTCACACACGAAAATGCTCAGGAAAAGGATCAGCACGCCTGAGACGATGAGATCCCACTTGAAAGGTGGATCAAAAAAGGCTGCAGATACGCCCATGCCAAGGGCAATCGACGACAAACCAAGGCAGGCGAAGGCCCAATCCATCAAGAGCCCCCACTTCTGATCGCGGGCGTACTCGCTGACAAACCGATCCAGGGGGTTCCACTGCACAAGAAAATGCAGGGCAATTATCAGAATTCCTCCAAGACTCGCAAGCACGAGCCCGGTCCATGCATACCCATTGGCAACAGCCGCATGATCTCGGATTAACCCCCATGCAAGACCACCCACAATCGCCGGCGGCCCCATCGCTTGAGGAACCGACCGAATCAGTGAAGCACCGGAAAATCGACTGTTCGCCATTGTTGACGACATGCTAGGCCTCTAGCCGTATTCTGTCAACAGAAACCCAACTCCTTCATGCTGTGTCGCCAACAGGCCCGTCGCTCTTTCCAAAAAACCCAAGTTCTGCTTCACTGTACAAAGTGATGGGCAAAGTGGACCGAATGAAGAAAATCGTCAAAGGCGACGCGGCGTGGATTGCGGGAATGATAGGTGTGGTAGCGACGAGTCTCGTCGCAGCCGGGTGCGGCGGCGGGGGATCAGCCGGCCTCGGCAGCCAGTCAGGCAGTCCGTCTACCAAAACCCTGGGTAACACTCGCTCAAGTTTCTTCGGAACTCCCAGTACCCAGCAAAGCACGAACTCAAGTGGAGTTTCAATTACCGGATTGTCCGGGGCGGCGTTCGTCTACATCGACTTATATCCTCAAAAAACCCTCGCCAACACAAGTATCGCGTACGCACGTGGCGGCCAGATATGGACTTACAATGTGGCGACCGGAACCTCAAACATGATCACCGCACTTACCGGAAACGCGGGGTTTTCCGGTGGTCCGAGTTGGACGAACGCGGGCCATATAGCCTTTTCAACGACAAAGGCGGACGGAACGCCGCTTAACACCTACACGTGCAAGCCCGATGGATCCGGCCTCTCGAAGCTCCCTATTTCGGCCAATTCCGTGCTCCAACGTCCGGCATATGCGCCAAACTACAACTATATTGCGGGATACAACACTACGAACGACCTGTGTGTCGAATCCAGTACCGGAGGCTCCCCCGTCATTCTCGTTTCGCATACGAATTTGGACCAGGTTGGTTCAGTCGGGTGGCTGAATTCCTCCACGATATTCTTCCAGGAGAATGTATCGGGAACCGAGCAGCTATTCCAGATTCCCGTTTCCGGCGGGACGCCGACGGCGGTGACGGCCTTCAACAATGCGACTACGGGCACCTATGATCTCCAAGCCTCCGCTTCTCTCGATGGAACCACGATCGCGTACAATTCCGGCGGCGCTACCACTCCTGCCACAACGATCCTAAATCTGACAACGGGAAGTTCACTTAACGTTACGGCTCTGAACATGAACTACCTGTATCCGACGATTGCGCCGAACAATACTCAGTTTGCGGTTTGGGGCGAGGACCAAGGAACAACCTTGAACGACGGGAGCTTCGGAATCTATAGTGCTCTGATCGATGGGGAGAACCCTGTCCTGATTTCTGCAGATCCCACCGGAGGGGCCGGCACATCCGCATACACCTCGAGCTTCCCGTCTTGGCAGCCATTCCCTACCTATCAGCGCATGGTAGGCGCCACCGGCCCGCTCGGAACGACCTCATCCGGATATTTCCTTGCCCAGAACGGGGACGCGTTCTCGAGCATGTTGAGCTACACCGCGGTCACACCTTCAAAGGTTGTGGTGACGCCGCCCGCCAATGGATCGTCATCGAACGCTCAGGTGTACACCGTAATCGCCGACACGATCAGCAACATCGACTGGACAAATAGCTATTACGTGGCAGGGACCTCCCAAACCCTGACTGGCGCAACCGGGTTCTTGGTTTCCTTCAGCTCAGCGACCGGCCAAATCGGCTTCGTTTCGACGTTCAACGGACCGTCAACCCAATTCAAGCGGCAGGCAACTTCAGCTCAATCCAACAGTCAAATAACGTACTCCGGACATTTCAAAAACGTCTTCGACGCCACCGGCCGCAATCTGGCCCCGAACGGAGCCTCTTCGATCGTGATCGACAACAAGACCGGGAAAGTCGTCAGTTTTCTCTGATGCGTCAACGAACCACTAGAACGAAGTCTTTACTCCGATACTGTACGAAGTAACGCTGACATACCCGTCTCCGGGCACGGCGCCGCTACCGATGGCCAAGGTGAGCCGAGCCTTAAACGGAATCAACTTCTGGAGACCCAGGTGAACGAACGGAACCTGGAGTTCGATGTCGAATCGGCCGACAGTGTGCATCTGGCCCCGCCCGGTTTGAAGCTCCGTCTTCAGGAAATACCAGCCGGCGGCGCCCAGGTGCAACGAGTAGTCCTCGTCGATATCGGGAACCTCCTTGCGAGAGAATAGGAAGATCGGCTCCCAGCGGACCGTCGCCAACGTGACAAGGAAATCCGGATGAATCAGGAGAATGTCGTTGAGTTCTGTCCTTCGATACCAGTCCTGATACTCGATGGGATCAATGACCAACATGGCATCGCGAACTGAATTGAAGGCGGTTCCAGCCCCGAATTCTGTACCTCGAATCCGCGTTATAGCCTGAATACCGATTATCCAAGCCTGATCGTTTAGCGATTCACTAGACTCCAAACCCACAAACGGCGCCAAATGCAAATTCGTCGACAACCGATCCAACGCCGGTAGCTTCTCGACGTAAACGGTTGCCGAGGTGTTAGCGCCCAAATCGGTCGGCGCCGTCGATGCCAGGCCATCGACCGCGAGATGATATCTAACCGAGTTGTATGAATTGACGCTAACGTTGGGTACATCCAGTGAAGCTCCAAAATGAACGGCGGGAACTGATCTGCCGTCTTCCAATTCCTCATCCGGAGAGTATGAAAATCCTCGAAGCTGATACGAATTGGCTTCCTTCGGGCGAATGACTGTCAAATTCAAACCTCGGTCGTTGAGGACAATTTGCTCAACTCCGTCGGTAGCCACCCGCTCAGCTTGTAGGAACACCAAGAGACGATCGCCGTTGTGCAGACCCATGCTTACCGGATCTACATCCAAGACTACGGCTTTGTTCTTTGCAAGGCTCGCATGGATCGGATGATGTGGGAGAGCCCGTTCTTTCGGGTGGATGGCGCCATCCGGGTCTTGACTCCCCCTCCAAAGCCACCATGAATCCGCTTCGGCCACGTTTTCCGGCAATATGCCGGTCAGATCGCATTGATCAACGGTGATGACAACTTGACATACTTCCTCTCCAGAGACCCTTCGAATGCCTCGGTGAGTTGCGGAAAACAAACCGTCGACGTTCAGAATCGGCCGGCCCTTCAATGAAGCAGCAGAGTCCTGAGCGCAGGCAAGGCTTGCAACCATCGCGAAAGCCGAAAATAGTATCCAAACCCGAGCCAGCCCCGCCATAGACAGCCATATCCCAAATCGAATTCCTCGCCCCGCTTTCGTAGATCGACAATTCCGATGTCATGTTCATCTTTTTTTGCGCACGGAATGGGCCCCTTATCGAGCCTGTCGGTGCCGACGAGCGACTCGCGCCTCGAATTCATTCAATCTGATCAGCCGGCGGTCGGCATCAGAACGAGAGTTGCTCGGCTTTTCTAGACGGATCGATTCGTTAAGCCAATATCTTTCGGACTTGTATTCCCCATGGTTGCGGAAGTAGTCGGCGCGGGATTTGGCTTCTTGAGCGGCGAAATGTTGGGCGTCGTCGAACTGATTTGGATCAATGAGGGCTGCGAAGGATGGAAATGAATCGGTGATGGGCTTCTCGACACTCTGGCGAGCGACTTCGGTGACGGACACGGCTTTTGATGTGTCGTAGTACCAACTGTATCCATCGATGAAATTATCGATGCCTCCCCACATTGCCTCCAGATGGCGATCAAGGTGATTGGTCGCATCGAGTCTAGTGTTGACAGCAATCTTCTTGGGCTCCCAACTGGAATTTGGATTGACAGGTACGAAGATGCACAACTCGAGTTTTCCGTCCTTTGACGCGCTGATAAACTCGCTATCCAACCGGCTGCTAACGTGCATCAACGCGTACTTGGAACCGGAATCGTCGGTGATATCGACCGGGTAGCCGCGATCCCACATTGGGATCCGCTCACCTGCCTGGCACGCCACAAACACGGTTCCGTCTTTCGCAACATCGATGGATCGTACGACCAACCGACCGTTGGCCAGCTTCACCGAGCCCAGATCGTCCTTTATCATTCCGCGGACGAGTTCGGCCGACCATTCCTTTTTCGAGATCGCAGGAAAAGCCTTGAGGTCCGGAACGAACTCAGCCAATGACTGCTTCGCCCCATAGTCGAAAGTCGCGACACTGGTAAGGCGCCACTTGCCGGCGTCTAGCCTTTCCTCATGGGTCTCGAGGGGCAAATCCGTATCGAGCTCCGCAAAGAGAACGACGCGGGATTTGAAGGAAAGGTCCTCAATCGTCGCCCTGGTGACAACTTTGCCGTGCAGTTTAGCCTGGTCGATTTCGAGGTGGCTATGCGGCTGCCAATGTTTGATATCCCCGAGGACGGACGAAAGCTTCATGTCCTTCGAGTTGTGCCCGAAGGGTCCCTCAAGCCCGGATTCGACCATAAACCGCTTCATCCGCTGGTCGAACATGTACCGGGTGCCGTCCGAAAAGTAGGTGATGCCGGAGCCGGGTAGGTCAATCCTCCACCGGCCGTTGAGGTACGCGACCTGCCCTAGATAGTGGCGTGATCCATCGGCGGCAACGTTCTGCTGAGTCTCAATGACGCTCTGTACGTTGTCCAGGGCGCCGGCTAACCGAGCAAGTTCGGCCTGAGCCCTCACTCGAGGCAACACAAGTATCGAAAGCCCGACAACAGCCGTAGCCGCAAATGCAAAAGCAATTCTTCGCCTGCTGGTTCGGCGGTGTTGAACGGCAAGCAGCTTTTGGTCGATTAACCTCGATATCCGTGCGGATGGTTCAGCCGGCGAAAGGCTGGTCCGCAGTCGATCTTTGAATTCATTGAGTTTCATGGAGTAACTCCCTCCCGTTGCTGGGAATCGAGCGTCTTTTGGATTCGAGCGCGGGCTCTTTGGAGGAGGCTGTTGACGGAAGCGCTGGAGCGACTCATCACCTGCGCGATTTCATCGATCGAAAGTTCTTCGAGCACCTGAAGCAAGAATGCATCCCGTTGGTCCTCGCGCAAAGTCATGACGATCGCGACTGCCTGGCGGACCTCGACGGCTTCGATGAAGCCTCCGAGCGCGCACGCCCTTGCATCGCCTTCTTGAAGGCTCCAGAGTTTTCGCTGCTTTCTCAGAGCGTCGCACACTTTTCGGCGGGCAATGCCGAGGAGCCAATTCTTCGGCGCGCCTCGAAGGCGGCGCCATTGAACAAAGGCATCCACAAATACGTGTGCGACGATGTCTTCGGCCTCTTCAACCGGCCGGATTCTCCGTGAAACGAACGCGAATATCAGTGCCTCGTATTGCTCGCGCGCATCATTAAATGACACGGACCTTGAGTCGGATTCCCTTGCGCGAGCTATATCAACCAATAACCTTCTCCTCATGAGCTTACTGCTCATCAAGGGAGTTCGTGGAAGCCTTCACTTCCTATCGGTTTTTCCATGGCAGCGGTCTGCGTTTGTTATCCATGCGTGAAGATCTTGCTATTCCCTACGTTTGTCACCGTACTTCGTCGTACACTTTATGGCATGCGTTCATGGGATTCGATTGAAGACTTCCTTCCCGATCTTCCTGGTCTCAATACAGGCGGGCGAGAACTCGACTATGTAGTCATGCACCACACCTGGGATCCGGACCATGCCACCTGGGTTGGAGATACCACGGCGGATGGAATCTTGGCGTACTGGCTCGAGCAGACTAAGACCCTCGGGTACGTCCATCCGCTAGGCGCCCACTTCATCGTCTCGCCGTCCGGGAAGATTTATGCCCCATTCGAGGACGTTTCGCCGCAACTCAGTTCCAACACGGATCAGCACGCCAATGAAGTCGGCATCTCGATCGAAGTCGTTGGTGATTTCGATACCGGTCACGATACGTTCGAAGGGGATCAGGCCCATGCTGCCCTCGGCCTATTCGGTGGACTCATGGTCCAGTACAACATCGGCGTCGACAATTTCTATTTCCATCGCTCCTTCCCCGCTTAACAAGTGGGTTTTCGTCGTCGGAACCTACAACAAGGCCGCCGGCATCGAGGCGCTCTATGTCAATGGCAAATTGGACGCCGAAGGCCTCCAAGCGCCCGACTTGACTCCGGTACTACCCCTA
>Ga0206892_1059_pt2 | contig 11478 bp, 10 predicted proteins | sample Alteio_BWOrgHeat_56_FD_153257 | JGI IMG/M metagenome (GOLD analysis project Ga0206892, IMG submission 153257) | Enriched cells from forest soil in Barre Woods Harvard Forest LTER site, Petersham, Massachusetts, United States - Alteio_BWOrgHeat_Nextera8 ... | reverse complement strand
TTATGATACCAGCGATGCCACACATATTTTGATTGCGTTTGCGCCCTCTTGATTATTTTTTATAAAGATAAGCCAATCATTTTTCCGACAGTTGGATAAGTTGTTGCGCTGCGAATCCTTTCAATTCGGGGAAAAATTCGCCGTAACAAATTTTCAGCGCATCATAGTGCGCTACGAATAAATCGTAGGCTGGGGCTGCATTGGTGAGGTAGGTTGCACGGCGTATCAAGCCGTTGAAACTTTTTTGCATGCCTTCATTGAATTGGTAATTGTACAGCCAATCCTGTTCTTGCATGTAGGGGAACATTGTTTTGAAACGTTCAGGAAAAATTTCAACATACCCTTCCAGTGTTTGATATGTCGTTGCGGCAAAATTTTTCAATGCAAGAGGGTCAGCAAATTCTTTTTTATCGGTTGCCAAAAAATGGTCGTACACAATATCCACGAATGCGCCGGCATACAAGCGGTATTCTTTTTTAAAGAATGTGATTGCTTTTTTTGTTGCAGGATGGTGGTCTGTATATTCGTCGATGGCACGATGGAGCGTGATGCCTTTTTGTATGTTCGGCGGATAGTCGAATTTCTTTTTGCCTTTTACGAAATCGCTGATCATGTTGCCCACCAAAATTTCCGGCTCGGAAAAAGACAGGTATGCGTGGGCGAGATAATTCATGGGGGGATAAAAATAGCTATAAAAAACGGTAGGCTAAAGGACAGCCTTCACCACGTTGTAAATAACCTTTGGCTTGCCCAATGTATAATAATGCAATACCGGCACGCCAAATTCTTTCAACTCCTTCGATTGTTGCGTCAACCATTCCGTGCCTATTTGTTCTGCTTCCGCGTCGTTCTTGCTTTTGATGATCGCATCCGACAAATCTGTTGGGATATCTACATGGAAAACTTTTGGCAAGATGCTCAATTGTTTTTTATTGGTGATAGGCTTCAAGCCAGGGATGATCGGCACATCGATCCCGTGCGCCCTGCAGTTTTTTACGAACTGGAAATATTTTTGATTGTCGAAAAACATTTGAGTCATGATATAATCCGCGCCTGCATCTACTTTGTCTTTCAAGCGCAGCATATCGGTTTCTAAATTTGGCGCTTCAAAATGTTTTTCAGGATAACCCGCTGTGCCGATGCAGAAATCAAATTTGCCACCGTTCTTTATGTCTTCTTCCAAATAAACACCATTCTTCAAATCAACTACCTGTTTCAATAAATCTATCGCGAACTTATTGCCATCTGGTTCTGGTTCAAAAAACGTTTCGTTCTTTGCAGCATCGCCACGAAGTACCAATACATTGTCGATGCCCAAAAAATTGAGGTCGATCAATGCATCTTCGGTTTCCCTTTTTGAAAAGCCGCCACAAATCAAATGCGGTACAGCATCCACTTTGTAATGGTTTTTTATCGCTGCGCAAATAGCAACGGTACCGGGACGTTTGCGCACTTCCACTTTTTCAAACGTGCCATCGCTTTTCTTTTTGAACATCGTTTCGCTCCGATGATAAGTAACGTTGATGAACGACGGCTTGAACTCCATCAAGGGATCCAAATGTTCGTAAATCGAATTGATCGTTTTGCCTTTCAGCGGCGGAAGGATCTCAAAAGAAACAAGCGAGCTTTTTGCTTGTTTTATGTGGTCGGTAACTTTCATCTCTTATAAAAATATCTGCAAACATAGTCAACAACCCATAAAACACAAACTACCGTTAATTATATGTAAGCTGTTTGTACGTTTATAGTAAATTTGCCACAAACAAAAACACATTGAGTTTAACCATTTATACCAAGGGCCTTGTAAAGAAATATGGTAGCCGTACGGTCGTGAACAATGTTTCCTTCAATGTGAAACAGGGTGAAATCGTTGGTCTGCTCGGGCCGAACGGTGCAGGGAAAACGACATCGTTTTATCAAGTGGTAGGGTTGGTGAAACCAGACGAAGGCGATGTCTTTTTGAACGATACCAACATTACCAACCAACCGATGTACAAACGTGCGAAGATGGGCATCGGCTATTTGCCGCAAGAGGCAAGCGTTTTCAGGAAGCTTTCTGTAGAAGACAATATCAGCGCGGTATTGGAAATGACCGACCTCACCAAGCAAGACCAAAAAAATAAATTGGAGCAACTGCTCGATGAATTCCATTTGCAACGCGTGCGGAAAAACAATGGGGATACCTTGAGCGGTGGTGAAAGAAGGCGGACAGAAATTGCACGTGCGCTGGCCGTCGATCCGAAATTCGTATTGCTTGATGAACCCTTTGCTGGCGTGGATCCTATCGCCGTGGAAGATATCCAAACCATCGTTGCGCGTTTGAAATTCAAAAACATCGGTATCCTGATCACCGATCATAATGTGAACGAAACGCTTTCCATTTGCGACCGGGCCTATCTTTTGATCGACGGGAAAATTTTCAAACATGGTACTGCAGAAGAATTGGCGGATGATGAACAAGTACGTCGCTTGTACCTCGGCAGGAACTTCGAGTTGAAACGGAAAGATTATCTGCACGACGAAGCAAAAGCGGAAGCTGTTTCCTTGAGCAGCCTGATCTATTCTGTGGAAAGCGGTTTGGAAAATTTAAAGAACATAGAAGACGAAAAAAATGCCAAGCAACGGTCGTTCGGATTTGCGGATTTCAATCCGGAAGATGAAGTGCCCATGAAAGATTTCCAAAAATTCATGATCGAATTGAAAACCTCGCTGGATAAATACGCAGACGACAATCAGCAAATGGAACTTAAAAAAACAATCGACGGCTTGTATGCTTCTAAAGACATCGATATGGAGTCGGTTTTGAATAAAATCGATTTCGAGCTCCGGCAGCTACAGGATTGATTGTACGCCCACATTCCGCAATGTTTTTCCGTTCCAATTCATTTCTGTATTTTGCTGAAGAATGAAAATCTTATCACCTGCCATATCGAGGCTTGCCCGCATGCGCTCCTGGAAAATAGAAAACTGGAGCAGCAACCCAATCGCAGCGCAGCGTGATGTTTTGCAGGATTTGGTAACGTCCGCACAATACACCGAGTTTGGCAAAAAATACGAATTCTCCAAGCTTTTTACTGTCCGCAAATTCAAAGACAGCGTACCGATCCATGAGTACGACGACATAAAGCCGTACATACACCGCATGATGAACGGTGAAGAGAATATTTTGTGGAACACGCCGATTTCCTGGTTTGCAAAATCATCCGGCACCAGCAGCGACAAAAGCAAATTCATCCCCATCAGCGAAGAAAGCTTGCACGATAATCATTACCAGGCATCCAAAGATGTGCTGACCACTTATTATAGGAATTTCCCTTCCAGCGATTTATTGACGGGCAAAGGATTGGTCATTGGTGGCTCGCACCAAATAAATAAAGTAAACGAAGAAATACAGTATGGCGACCTAAGTGCAGTGCTGATGCAGAACTCCCCGTTTTGGGGGCAATGGCTGCGCACGCCCGAATTGAGCGTGGCATTGTTGGATGAATGGGAAAACAAGATCGAGAAACTGGCGCAATCGACTGCCGAAGAAAACGTAACGTCACTTGCAGGCGTACCAACATGGACGCTTTTATTGTTGAAACGGATCTTAGAAATAAAAGGCAAATCGACCATAAAAGAAGTTTGGCCCAACCTGGAACTGTACATCCATGGAGGTGTTTCGTTTACGCCCTACCGCGAACAGTTCGATAAAATAATCGGCGGCCCCATCAATTATCTTGAAATCTATAATGCCAGCGAAGGTTTTTTTGCTGCGCAGGATCTGCCGGATGATGATGGGATGTTGTTGTTCACCGAACACGGTATCTTTTATGAATTCATGCCTGTGGAAGAATATGGCAAGCCCAATCCGCAAACCATTGGTTTGGGGAGAGTAGAAATCGGGAAGAACTATGCTCTGATCATAACTACTAATGGCGGTTTATGGCGGTACTTGGTTGGCGATACCGTGCAATTCACATCGCTAGAACCCTATAAAATAAAAGTAAGCGGCAGGCTGAAACATTACATGAATGCCTTTGGTGAAGAAGTGATTGTTGACAATGCTGATAAAGCAATTGCGATTGCTTCGGAGAAAACCGGTGCCATCGTAAATGATTATACGGCTGCCCCCGTTTATTTCAGTGAACACAACAATGGCGCGCACGAATGGCTGATAGAATTTGAAAAAGAGCCCAACAATCTTTTGCAATTCATTATTGAATTGGATTGGGCGTTGAAAAGCATCAACAGTGATTACGAAGCCAAGCGGCATAAAGATATTGCCTTGCGGTTGCCGATTGTCCATCCCTTATCGAAAGGGACATTCAAAGAATGGCTCCGCAAAAAAGGCAAGCTGGGTGGGCAGCACAAAGTGCCAAGGCTTAGCAATGAACGGTGTATCATCGAAGAAATAAAATCGATTGCGGAAATAAATTGACCTTGATCCAGGAAATCCCTTTTCTAACAATCGGATTATATACATTTGCCAACAACATAAAAACAGACAATGAAATTACTGGAAGGAAAAACAGCTATCGTAACCGGCGCAGCCCGCGGCATAGGCGAAGGCATTGCATTGAAATTTGCCGAACAAGGCGCCAACATTGCATTTACATACATCAGCAATAGTAGTGCAGACAAAGCAAAGGCATTAGAAGATAAATTGGTTGCGTTGGGCGTAAAAGCAAAAGCATACCAAAGCAACGCAGCCGATTTTGCCGCTTGCGAAATTTTTGTGAACGATGTATTGAAAGAATTCGGTACTGTAGATATTTGCGTGAACAATGCCGGTATCTCAAAAGATAATTTATTGTTGCGGATGAACGCGGAGCAATGGGACGAAGTGATGCAGGTAAATTTGAAAAGCGTTTTCAATATGACCAAGCAAGTCATCCGTCCGATGATGAAAGCAAAAAGTGGAAGCATTATCAATATGAGTTCGGTAATCGGTGAAATGGGCAACGCCGGACAAAGCAGTTATGCCGCATCAAAAGCCGGTGTGATCGGGTTCACCAAAAGCGTTGCCAAAGAATTAGGCAGCCGCAATATCCGCTGCAATGCAATAGCACCGGGCTTTGTAGAAACCGACATGACGAGTTATTTAAAAGAAGGCGAAGGAGCTGACAAGTATAAAGCGGGCATTCCATTAGGAAGGTTTGGTACTACAGAAGATATTGCGAATGTTGCTTTATTTTTAGCAAGCGGATTGAGCACCTATGTTACCGGGCAAGTCATCAGTGCATGTGGAGGATTGAATATTTAAAAAAAGGTACAAGCCTCAAGTTTCAAGCTACAAGGAGGTTGTTTTTAATAGATTGACCCCTTTCTTGTAGCTTGCAGCTTGTAACTCCAAGCTTAAAAAATCATGGAATCGTTTGAAAAAATATTAGAGGCGAACAAACAGTGGGCGGCACAACAAGTGATCACCGACCCGGAATATTTCAATCGCCTCAGCGGGATACAACGGCCTGATTTTTTATGGATCGGTTGTAGCGATAGTCGTGTGCCGGCAGATAAGATAACCGGTACGCAACCCGGCGAAATTTTTGTGCACCGTAACATTGCCAATATGGTGGTGCATACCGATGTCAATCTTTTAAGCGTACTCGATTTTGCTGTTGTCCACTTAAAAGTGAAGCATGTGATCGTTTGCGGGCATTATGGTTGCGGCGGTATCAAAGCGGCCATGGATAGCCACGATTACAGGCCTGTGCTGAATATGTGGCTACGCAACATCAAAGATGTGTATCATTTATATCGCGACGAATTGAATGCCATCAAAGACGAAGAAAAAAGGACGGACAGGTTGGTGGAATTGAACGTAAAAGAACAAGTGCAGCATCTTGCGCAAACATCGATCATACAACGCGCCTGGAAAAATGAAAATGCGCCGTTCCTGCACGGGTGGGTTTATGGATTAAAAGATGGGATTATCAAACAGGTATTTGAAATGCCGCCTGGTTCACCAGTTGATCCGTTATACAAGTATAAAGATTTGTAGTTGCTGATTTAAGCCTGGGCTTTTTCATTCAGCAATTTCCCGATAGCATTTTTTGCAAAGCTGCTCAATATCAACCGGCCACTTATCGTTGCTTTGTCTTTCAATAATTCGTCCCAGTTTTCAGTGCCTTTCCAAAAAGCTTTTTTCATTTCTGCCATAGCTTCCGGACTGCTGTGCGACAATGTATTTGCCAAACGCTGGATGGATTCATCCATGTTCTCGATATTTTCATGCACTTCCGAAAACAAACCTTTGCGCTTTGCCCATTCGCTCGTGCGCCACATATTGGAATCGATGGCCAATGCACTGAATGCAGAAACACCGATTTTTCTTTCGACAGCAGGGCCGATTACAAATGGGCCAATACCAAAGGAAAGTTCGCTTAACCGCACTTCTGCTTTTTCAACAGCAATAGCATAATCGACTGCTGCAATCAAACCGATGCCGCCGCCAACGCTTCTTCCTTGCACGCGGCCAATAACGAACTTGGGGCATTTGCGCACAGCGTTGATGATTTGTGCAAAGCCACTGAAAAATTTTATGCCTTCTTCCAATGTCTTGATATGGATCAACTCGTCGAAAGACGCACCGGAACAAAAAATTCGATCGCCTGCGCTTTTCAAGATGATGACCCGCGTTTCGCTATGCGTACCGGCAAAATGGATTTCTTTTGCTAATTCTTCCAATATCTTCCCCGGCAACGAATTGCCTTTAGGATGGAAGAATTCGATAGTCGTTACGTAATTATGTGTTTCGGTTTTTACATATCCGTTTTGTACTTCGAGCAGCATATTGTTATGGTTTTGGTATGAATAGTTGGTATTGGGGAGCTATTTATAATTGCTTCGCTGGCTGCGTACTGTCTTTGTTGCCTTGCGTCATCTTCTTGTATTCATCGCTGTCTTTCGCTATTACCATCGCTATTTTCATCATAGCTGGGCATTTCCCCGCGAATTCTATCATCATATTTTCAACCACCGTTTGCATGCTCGACATATTCGACATATCAACACCCGATTCCGTCAGGAAATTCATGAACAGCATGCCATTGGACATAAGGCATTTCTGCATCAGCGTTTGTACATCGTCGGCAGTTTTGATCGTGCTCATGTCTGTCTGCGAAAGGCAGCTGCAGATGCTGTCCATCAATACCGCTTTTGTTTTTTCGGCTTTTAAAGAATCTACTTGTGCTGTAACATTCGTGGCAAACACAAAGAATAAACCGATGGCTAAAATGGATATTTTATAGAACTGTTTTTTCATCCTGGGATTTTTTACAAAGAAAAAGCTTTTTGAATTAATGGATAATTTTAAAAACCGTGGGATTATGCCGGCGCATAAGCGTTACCGTTATCTTGCTCCCGGCGGACAATTCTTTCTTAAATAATTGGTGTAAAGCGTTACCAGATGCTGCACGGTGCCAGGACCTTCGGAAATATTGTGTGTGCGGTTCGGGTATTCCATGAACTGGAATTGTTTGTTGTATTTTATCAATTCGTTCAGCAGTGCTTCCGCATTGTCGAAATGCACATTGTCGTCGCCACTGCCGTGTATGTACAATAAGTTGCCTTGCAGGTTCCGTGCGTATGTGATTGGCGAGCCTTGTATGTAGTCGTCCATGTTGTCTTCCGGCAGGCCCATGTAGCGCTCGGTGTAGATGTTGTCATAAAACAATTCATTCGTAACTGCTGCGATGGCAATACCTGTTTTAAAGATCTCGGGATATTGGAACAACAAATTCAACGTGGATGATCCGCCGCCGCTCCAACCCCAAACAGCCACGCGCGAAGTATCGAAATAAGGACGCTCCAATAATTTTTTTGTAGCCATCGCCATGTCGCGGATATTGATGATGCCATCTTTTTTGTAGATGCATTTGCGCCAGGCAGCGCCTTTAAGCGACGGCGTGCCGCGGTTGTCGATGCCAACTTGTATGTAACCATCTGAACTCATGTCGCCTTCGTATAAAAAATTTTCCTGATTGCCGTAGCGGTCTTCCACGGTGCTGGCTGCGGGTTCTCCGTATACGTAAAAAACAACTGGGTATTTTTTTGTGGGATCGAAATCCGTCGGCTTGTTTATCCAGGCATCCACGGTAACGCCATCTTCTGTGGTGATGGTGGTGTATTCTATGTTTATGTTAGGATCGACGCGCATCTTGTTGGCAATGCTTTTGCTTTTCTCCAATGGTTTGCTATCAGGCAGCGATACCCATTCTTTTACTTCGGGCGTTTTGTAATTGGTAAAAGAATGCTCGGCAAATTTCCCATTGGGCGAAATAGAATAATCGTGCGTGCCTTTCAAGTCGGCTGGTGAAACCAATATTGCATTGCTCTTGCCATCCATTTTTATCCGATACAAATATTGTTGCGTTGCATTTTCCGGCGAAGCCGTGAAATAGATTTCATCGGTTGCTCCGTCGATGCTTTTGATGGTAGCGATATCGTATTGGCCGTTGGTAAGCAATGTTTCTTTCGTGCCGTCGCGGCTTATTTTGTACAAGTGCCGCCAGCCATCTTTTTCGCTTACCCAAATAAAACTCTTGCCATCGTCTACCCAATCCCATTTCGTTGGGTCGTCATCGTTCCAGCGGCTTTTGATGTCTATCCATGCATTGTCGTGTTCGGTATAGAACACGCGGCTGGAGCCAGTTGTAGCATTGCAATAGATGAGGTTGCTGGTTTGTTGCTTGCGGTCGAGTTGTTGTACCACGAGCGTATTCGCATCAGCCCATTCCATTATCGGCAGGTAATGTTGCTGCGGATCGCCTTCGATGTTCATCCAGGTAATGGCATCATTGTTTATATCGATTACGCCGATGCGAACGGGCGATGGTGGCTGGCCTACTTTTGGATATTCAACAGGTATCACTTTGGAATAAACAGAATCGGTGGTGTTGAGCATGTAGTAATCGCGAAAGACAGCGATGAATACAAGAAGATGACGCAAGGCAACAAAGACAGTACGCAGCCAGCGAAGCAATTATAAATAGCATAATCGACTGCTGCAATCAAACCGATGCCGCCGCCAACGCTTCTTCCTTGCACGCGGCCAATAACGAACTTGGGGCATTTGCGCACAGCGTTGATGATTTGTGCAAAGCCACTGAAAAATTTTATGCCTTCTTCCAATGTCTTGATATGGATCAACTCGTCGAAAGACGCACCGGAACAAAAAATTCGATCGCCTGCGCTTTTCAAGATGATGACCCGCGTTTCGCTATGCGTACCGGCAAAATGGATTTCTTTTGCTAATTCTTCCAATATCTTCCCCGGCAACGAATTGCCTTTAGGATGGAAGAATTCGATAGTCGTTACGTAATTATGTGTTTCGGTTTTTACATATCCGTTTTGTACTTCGAGCAGCATATTGTTATGGTTTTGGTATGAATAGTTGGTATTGGGGAGCTATTTATAATTGCTTCGCTGGCTGCGTACTGTCTTTGTTGCCTTGCGTCATCTTCTTGTATTCATCGCTGTCTTTCGCTATTACCATCGCTATTTTCATCATAGCTGGGCATTTCCCCGCGAATTCTATCATCATATTTTCAACCACCGTTTGCATGCTCGACATATTCGACATATCAACACCCGATTCCGTCAGGAAATTCATGAACAGCATGCCATTGGACATAAGGCATTTCTGCATCAGCGTTTGTACATCGTCGGCAGTTTTGATCGTGCTCATGTCTGTCTGCGAAAGGCAGCTGCAGATGCTGTCCATCAATACCGCTTTTGTTTTTTCGGCTTTTAAAGAATCTACTTGTGCTGTAACATTCGTGGCAAACACAAAGAATAAACCGATGGCTAAAATGGATATTTTATAGAACTGTTTTTTCATCCTGGGATTTTTTACAAAGAAAAAGCTTTTTGAATTAATGGATAATTTTAAAAACCGTGGGATTATGCCGGCGCATAAGCGTTACCGTTATCTTGCTCCCGGCGGACAATTCTTTCTTAAATAATTGGTGTAAAGCGTTACCAGATGCTGCACGGTGCCAGGACCTTCGGAAATATTGTGTGTGCGGTTCGGGTATTCCATGAACTGGAATTGTTTGTTGTATTTTATCAATTCGTTCAGCAGTGCTTCCGCATTGTCGAAATGCACATTGTCGTCGCCACTGCCGTGTATGTACAATAAGTTGCCTTGCAGGTTCCGTGCGTATGTGATTGGCGAGCCTTGTATGTAGTCGTCCATGTTGTCTTCCGGCAGGCCCATGTAGCGCTCGGTGTAGATGTTGTCATAAAACAATTCATTCGTAACTGCTGCGATGGCAATACCTGTTTTAAAGATCTCGGGATATTGGAACAACAAATTCAACGTGGATGATCCGCCGCCGCTCCAACCCCAAACAGCCACGCGCGAAGTATCGAAATAAGGACGCTCCAATAATTTTTTTGTAGCCATCGCCATGTCGCGGATATTGATGATGCCATCTTTTTTGTAGATGCATTTGCGCCAGGCAGCGCCTTTAAGCGACGGCGTGCCGCGGTTGTCGATGCCAACTTGTATGTAACCATCTGAACTCATGTCGCCTTCGTATAAAAAATTTTCCTGATTGCCGTAGCGGTCTTCCACGGTGCTGGCTGCGGGTTCTCCGTATACGTAAAAAACAACTGGGTATTTTTTTGTGGGATCGAAATCCGTCGGCTTGTTTATCCAGGCATCCACGGTAACGCCATCTTCTGTGGTGATGGTGGTGTATTCTATGTTTATGTTAGGATCGACGCGCATCTTGTTGGCAATGCTTTTGCTTTTCTCCAATGGTTTGCTATCAGGCAGCGATACCCATTCTTTTACTTCGGGCGTTTTGTAATTGGTAAAAGAATGCTCGGCAAATTTCCCATTGGGCGAAATAGAATAATCGTGCGTGCCTTTCAAGTCGGCTGGTGAAACCAATATTGCATTGCTCTTGCCATCCATTTTTATCCGATACAAATATTGTTGCGTTGCATTTTCCGGCGAAGCCGTGAAATAGATTTCATCGGTTGCTCCGTCGATGCTTTTGATGGTAGCGATATCGTATTGGCCGTTGGTAAGCAATGTTTCTTTCGTGCCGTCGCGGCTTATTTTGTACAAGTGCCGCCAGCCATCTTTTTCGCTTACCCAAATAAAACTCTTGCCATCGTCTACCCAATCCCATTTCGTTGGGTCGTCATCGTTCCAGCGGCTTTTGATGTCTATCCATGCATTGTCGTGTTCGGTATAGAACACGCGGCTGGAGCCAGTTGTAGCATTGCAATAGATGAGGTTGCTGGTTTGTTGCTTGCGGTCGAGTTGTTGTACCACGAGCGTATTCGCATCAGCCCATTCCATTATCGGCAGGTAATGTTGCTGCGGATCGCCTTCGATGTTCATCCAGGTAATGGCATCATTGTTTATATCGATTACGCCGATGCGAACGGGCGATGGTGGCTGGCCTACTTTTGGATATTCAACAGGTATCACTTTGGAATAAACAGAATCGGTGGTGTTGAGCATGTAGTAATCGCGAA
>Ga0206892_1061_pt1 | contig 11632 bp, 8 predicted proteins | sample Alteio_BWOrgHeat_56_FD_153257 | JGI IMG/M metagenome (GOLD analysis project Ga0206892, IMG submission 153257) | Enriched cells from forest soil in Barre Woods Harvard Forest LTER site, Petersham, Massachusetts, United States - Alteio_BWOrgHeat_Nextera8 ... | reverse complement strand
GGCCGTGGTTATACGGCCCACTGGGGGAGAAAGGAACCTTTATAGGAATACCCCTTTGGTTCTTGGCCAGGATTGGAAAAATCATCGAGTTGGGATCTGGCTTATTGATTGTTTTCGATCTTACGACAGAAGAAAGATTGAAAATAGTCGTGAAGCGCATTGACCAAGGGCTAGAGCAAATTGAAGCAGACCAAACTGTCAACAAATTGCTTTCATTCACCGCACTTTTAGGCTCATACGTGCCCACCGTTGTGAAAGGAATGAATCGACTGGTTAGGCTGTGGATCAAGAAAGACGGAGAACAGCCGCTTAAGATGAGAACGCAAATTGCAATTGCGCTGCTCGTTCTCGGATTTGTGATGGATATTTCATCCTCTTAAGCCGGTCCGCTTCCCAGCCATTGACTCCGAATCATGCCCATCGACTACGGAGTCATCGCCGAGCGCCAACTTGCCGTCCTGCATTCGCTAGCGGCATGACCATGTCGGTGGCAAGCGTTTAGGACGAAGTCCGCTCCGTCCACCCCGAAGCGGGTCAATCCGTCAAAGCCCGGGGTTGGGTTCCGTGGGGTTGTTAAAGTATTCGAGGCGATTTTGGCTGTGCCTAATAATCGAAGGCAGATCCTCAAATTGGCTGCAACAGCCCCATACCTCTCTCCTCCGTGAGAGAGGTCGGTGAGTCCTGAGGAACGAAGGGCGAACCGGGAGAGAGGGACTCCGGTCGGTTACTGAAAAAGTCCGCCTAATAATATTCGGATTCTTAATGCAACAAGTGAATACTTTTACAACCCCTCCGTACCCTACCCCGGGTAATAAGCCACAATCGTAAAAAGTCCGAGGTCGCTCCCGCGGCCCCCGCTGCTTGACATGAACATCGAGATTCCAACCAATCTAGAGGCTTCTATCCAGAATTACGCCACCGCTCACGATTTCAACCTCGAAGAGGCGTGCAACTGGCTTCTCAAGCGCGGCCTTGCCGTCTATCGCTGCGAGCAGACCTCGGAGAAAATCCCGCCGGAGCTCCAGGGCTTGATCGTCAGCGATTACCACACCGTCAGCGGTTGGGCCAGGTTCAAAGGAACTCGCATGCCCTTGCAAGTACTGGTCGATAACCTGATGGCCGGCATGACTCCAGAAGAGTTCCTCGACTCCTACCGCACGGATATCTCCCTTGAGGATATCGGCAAAGTTCAAACCTGGCTGAAAACCCTGCCACCCTGGGACCCAGAAGACCGGGAAAACATCCCCGAACCCTACCGATTCATGATCCAACAAGAGGGCCCATAGCTTCTGCGGAGAGTTGATTCTGGCCACAGCCGACCTTTCCATCATTCGTCCTTGACCTGCGCACTTACCTAGCTCAGTGGTGGCATGTGACAAATTCCCAATTCCTAGTTCCCTAGATCCTTGAATCCCTCGAATCCCCGAATCCCTAAAAAGGTCCCGCCTGGGAAGGCAAACAACCCAATTTCGCAGCCAACCGCCTACGGAACAAGGCAAGGATCTTAGTTATTCAGCCCTGCCTACGGGACACCCTCGCTCCTAGTCAAACCGGGATTCGTGTCAAACTCGCTTCGCGCCTCGCCCGTCCTCTTACAACCATGAAATCATTGAGAACTCTTTCCACCTTCGCCCTCGGTGTCGTTGCCTTCTCAGCTGCGCTTGCTCAGTCGAGCGCTGAAAAGTTCATCAGGGCCTACTATGCAAAAGATGACGCTTTGATGCTCAAAATGGATTTTGCCGGCTGGCGGAAGCTGATAATAGAGACATCGACCTCCGATTATGTCTCCTACGGCATGCCAGACAAAACTGGCAAGGTGACGAAAAAGACTCTAGCGGACCAGGTAAACGGATTGGACCGGCTCGCGCCAATAATCGAGTCGGTTCCAACGAGTACCAACCATATCGATCGCTTAACGAGCAGGCCGAGGACGATTCTTGTTACGGTCACATTCAGCGGTGAAATGAAGACGAAGAAGCTTCCTCAGAACGGCAAATCACACACGATTGGAGGAACCATGAGGAGCGTCGATACCTGGGTGAAAGTTGGCGGTTCCTGGAAGATGAAGATGAGTAAGACGATTTCTGACAAGATGCTGATGGACGGCAGGCCTATACCGGGAATGTAGTTGATTTCAGTCTTCCTTTGAAGGTAGAAGCACCCAAATGATCTGTTTCGTCAGATAATAAAGCAATGCATGCCGTTCAAATTCCAGACCCGCTTTTCATTGAAGCCCAGCGCGCTGCCTTAGCCAACGGCATGAGCCTTGAAGAATTCGTAGCGGACGCCGTTCAACTTCATTTGCCTGACCCAGAGAATTTCGACCATCGTTTCACACCTGAGGTCATCGCGCACCTCGACCGGATCGCAGCAGATATCGACTCAGGCGGGAAAACCTACTCCCCGCTAGAGGTCGACGAAATGTTGCTCGCCACCAAAAAGGCATGGCTCGCAAACCACCAAAGCTGACCGTTTGTTATGTCGTTTTTGCGACTATTCTGTTGAGAGGATGGAGTCCCCCATACTGCCCTTGGCTGGCCAACCTACCTTCAGGAACTGGGAAACGAATGTAGCAGAGGTTCTGCTCACTTTCTGGGAAAATCATGGCACATGCTGGTGTTCATCGATGAAAGTTATAAGTCCGACTCAAACGGCGTCCTTCACCACGCGATTGCGGGCATCGGCATCGAGGAGCACCGGTACCGTGCACTCGAAGCGGGAACTCATGAAATCCGCAGACGTTGGCTGACTACACGTGATGGATTGACGCAGGACGACGTGCGGCATTTGCTCGCCACGAAACTCCCGGTGAAAGGCAATCCAGAGCATTTTGAGATCAAAGGCGAAGACCTCTTACAGCAGCGGCGGATAGCGAAATACCACGAACTTGGATCAAGCCCAAGCATCAGTATCGTCTTGGAACTTCTGGAATTAGCTCGAAAGTGTCGAGCAACAACATTCGGCATCCTCTCGAATCCTGACCGCGTTGACGACATCTTGAACTCTGAAGGCTGTCCGCTTCAATACATTCGACTGCTAGACCGAATCAACAAATGGATGCTTGATGCGCATCCAGATCGAATGGCCATCCCAATTTTTGACAACATTCACGGAGGGACGAATTCTCATGTGTCCCGTCAAATTGGAATGTATCTTTACCGCCACGCTGTCGGGAAAGAGATGAGAAGAATCGTGCCAACTCCGTTCTGGATCGATTCAAAGTCCACGGCCGGAAGTCAGGTGGCAGATGTGGTCGCCCACATCCTGATGAACTCGATGCAGCCGTTGATGGAACGCAAGGACACCGAATTCCTTTGGAACCTTGTTGTTGGAATGGAAGCCACGGGCGACGGCTATCGCACCATAACAAAACTTAAGAAAACTTGACAGGTGGGGAGTCTCCTCCACCGACGCTTAGAAGGCATCGTCCACCTGTCTCGATAATATGATGGCATGTCTTTCCCAAAGGTTTCAGAGATCTTTTTCGGAAGCCCCGAACCAAACTACAACCTTTCGACTGATCGGGCTTTGGATTAACCTCGCTTTGCGTTTCGACCATACGATCCGACAATATCCCCAACGGCAATCCAGACAAAACTGGCGAGGCGACAAAGAAGACACCTGCGGAGGAGTTTAAGGAAATGGGCCAGTTCGCGGCATTGATCGAGACGGTTCCAAAGAACTTCACCCATCTCGATCACTTAACGATCGGACCGACGACGATTCTTGCGACGGTCACATCCGACGGTGAAATGATCACAAATAAGCTTCCTCAGGACGGCAAATCGCACACCATTGCTGGATTCAAGAAGCGCCTCGATACATGAGTGAAAGTCGGCGGATCCTGGAAGATGAAGATCTCAGAGATGCTTTCCGAAAAGATACTGAACGGCTAGCCGATGCCGGGCAAGGTGCCAGGTCGTTGGGTCTAGAATGTGGGAACAGTGACTGAATTGTTCAGCCATCGATTTGGGGGTGCTATCGTGTCCAATATATTTATCGCCATATTACGCTTGGTGCGGGTTGCGTCAATATGCCTTCTCAGCGTAATGGTCTCCGTGACCTGCTTTGGACAATCGATCTCATCGATAACAGTATCGCCGACGTCTGTGATTGGGGGAGTTCCCGCTACTGGAGCAGTAGGGATATCGTCCCCAGCGCCAAGTGGCGGACTTGTGATTTCCCTGACTTCTGGTTCTACCTGTGCCTCTGTCCCAAGCAGTGTCACAATCGCTGCGGGAGCAAAGAAGGTGACCTTCGAGGTATCTACAAGTCCTGTTACTTCCACCCAATCGGCGCCGATCATCGCATCGGTGAACGGCGCATCAAAATCTACATCGCTTAAAGTCGCTTCAGCATCGTTTAGCTCGATATCTCTTTTTCCATCCTCGGTTACTTGCGGAAACGTCTCGATTGGGACAGTCACCTTGACTGGAATGGCCCCGTCTAGTGGCACGGTGGTTGTTCTGAAATCATCAAAAGCTGGTGTCAATGTTCCAGGATCGGTTGAAATCCCCGCTGGAAGCTCGTTTGCGAGCTTCTCAGTCACGACCTCAGGTGTTGCTACAAGCACTTCGGCGATCATCACTGGGAAAATAGGGGCATCCTCGAAGACCGCAACCCTAGCGGTCACACCAGCTTCGCTGGCAGGTTTGACGTTGGCCCCTTCTTCCGTGGTTGGAGGAGCCAATTCTACTGCTTCGGTCACTTTGACGGGTTCGGCTTCCGCGAGTGGAGTTTCCGTCTCAGTTGCCAGTAGCAATCCGACCGCATGTAAAGTGCCCAGTAATCTTACGATTCCAGCGGGATCGAGTTCTGCTACATTCTTGGTTTCAACAACTTCAGTAGCGACAAATTCTTCTTGTTCGATATCTGTCTCGTTGAAGGGTGTAGGGCTTTCGCGAATTCTCGTTATCCTAAAGGGAACAGGGTCAGGTCAAGGGCTTGATCCTTCTGCTCCATGGGCGAGATTCCATGGGGATATCCGTAATACGGGTCAGGCTCAAAATGCGATTGCTTCTAGTGATTGGTCTACACAAATTGGATCTCCTATCTCCTCCTCCCCGGCCGTTGGACTCAATGGTACGATTTTCGTTGGAGCGAACAACGGATACATTTATGCTCTGAACGCCATAACTGGCGCGATTGAATGGCAGGTTAAAACGGGGGGTCGAATTCTGTCCTCGCCAGTCGTCTCCGGCACTGGCGTTCTTTTTGTTGGTTCAGCAGATTCCTTCGTGTATGCCATCAATATTTCGACCGGCACGATACGGTGGAAATACAAGACTGGCGGCCCCGTCACTTCAACGCCAGCGATTGGTGCTGACGGAAATGTCTATGTTGGTTCCTACGATTCCAATGTCTACGCCTTGAACCAACTAACGGGTTCAAAGATATGGAGCCTAAAGACTGGCGGCCCAGTTCAATCTTCTCCAAACCTTAGCAGTGACGGGACGCTATACGTTGGCAGCGACGACTTCTGTCTCTACGCTGTTGACACTGTAGTCGGGACAAAAAAGTGGTCGTTCGCCACTGGGGACTTAGTTGAATCTTCTCCCGCCCTCGCTAACGGCGTTGTTTACTTCGGTTCGGATGACGGCAATGTCTATGCTTTGAGTGCTGTAACTGGCACTCTGTTCTGGGGTTTCCATACCGGATGGGTTGTTAGTTCGTCACCCTGTATAGATGCGGCCGGTAATGTTTTTGTCGGCTCTGAGGATGCAAACATCTATGCCTTAAGCGGGACGACGGGATCGCTCCTTTGGACTTACGCTACGTACGACAGCATAGATAGCTCGCCAGCTATTGATCTCAGTGGGAACCTTTACGTAGGATGTGACGACGGTGAGCTGTACGAGATCAGTGCATCTAGCGGTGACTTGGTTCGTTGGTTCTTTGAGGGTTTCCAGATAAAATGTTCACCTGTCATCGTAGCTTCTGGGACCGTTCTGGTTGGGACTGAGGATGGCAAGGCCCTAAGGCAGACCACATTTCCCCTGAATCTTGTTGTGAACGGCAGCTTTGAACAAGGCACAAATGTGCCTATAAACGACGGAAGAGGATTGTTACCAGGAACCACGGATCTCACAGGGTGGACCGTCCTTGCACAGGGTATCGATTGGCTTGGGCCAACGCGCTGGGTCGCTTCAGATGGAGAACATTGCATTGATCTAAATGGCAATCTACCGGGAGGCATTCAGCAGTCACTTAACACGATTCCTGGACGGACTTACACCCTAAGCTTTGATTTTTCGGGCGATCCTGAGCATGGTCCGAGAATTACGATTGTTAAGGTTCAGATCGGAAATCAAGTGAAGCAATTCTCACAGGCAATCACGGTTGCGAACACTGATAGTAATATGGGCTGGACCACGCAGTCTGTCACTTTTACCGCTACTTCCAACATCACGTCCATGAGTTTCATTAGCCTCGATACCCAATGGCCGGACACTGGACCCACGGTAGACAATGTAAGGGTATTCGAGAACAAGTAAGTATCTGGGTAGTGAATCCGGGCGGACAAAGATCTTGATATTGGCGCTCAAAATCGGATTCCTGGATTCCGGCTTCAGGGTGCTCTGCCCAGTTCGTGCACCAAAACACATAGCGTCATTTAGATCGCTTCTTGAAGCTTATGACCCACTGTACGAATTCGGTGGCGTCGTTTTCTATCGTGTCAACATCAACCGGAGTGTCGTCAATTTCCTCAGATTGGTCGTGGATTTCCCTCGAGTACGTAGTCATGAGACGATCTAGGAATTCGCAGTCAGATAATTCGATTCTAAGTAGCTTCTCCAACCCAATATCAGTGTGAACAGCCTGATCGAACCTCTTAACGATTCCTTGGAGGAGGATTTTCTCGACCGCTTGCTCGGTTGCCCGTCTCATACGTGCTGATTGGGTTATCACTTGCTTTCGAATCTCGTCTGGGCGAAGTATCCCCAGATCCTTTTTGAGACTCTTACATTCAGTAATCACATCGTTCGCGATCTTTGAAGGATCTCGATCCATTGGAAACTCATCGACGATGCCAGTTCCCAAGTCATTCGAGTGAAGCCCACGCTTACAGCAAGTCCCAGATACATCCTTCACAGCGTTTTCCAGAGAGTAGACGAGAGATAAACGGTGAGTAAATACAATGACTTGTCGCGTTCGAGATAATTGAGCAACCCTTCTTGCCAGGGACTTTTCGTAGCGGTGATCCAACGATGAGACCGGGTCATCGAAGATAAACGGGGCTGTGCTTGATACCGTGGCTGTGTCGGCCAGGAACGCAGCCAAAGCAATGACCCGCTGTTCACCTTCGCTTAAGACTAATGTAGTGTTGGTAGGTCGAATCGCGCCAATTAATGTTGGCTTATGGAGAACCTTTGCCTTTGAACTCCTAGTCTTCGTCATTTGAACACGGAGCCTTCGTGCACCCAACAGGTCAAGCTCTTTGCTGAATCTGTCCCTGACTTCTCGAGTTACCGTTTGTTCGTACAATCTGCCCTTTTGGCTTGTCGCTTCTGTTGTGCTACAACTTATGTCGGCTTGCCGAAGTATCTCCACCCGCTTTTGGCGCTTCCACTCTGCTATGACAGATTCCAACTGCTCAGCGACCCATTTTTGCGCCTCAAGCGCCTCAAAGTTCGTCTTAACGGAGTCGCGTTCAGCCTTCTTGGCTGGGTCAGTGGCTTGAGAGTATTTCTGGGATTCTTCGTCAAAAATACCGCGTAATCGCTTGATAATCTCTCCAACCGCTGGTGCATTTGAATGGCGCATGGGATCGTCGCTGCCTAGAATAGCGATCCGTCCGGCGATTTCCGCCCTAAACTTAGCCAAAACATCGGAATCGAATTCTAGTCCCTCAAAATCCCGGAGTTTTACAACAAGGGCGTCGAGCGTCACGTCTTGCGGAAGGGTCTTGACGGCGTCGGAGAGTGCTCCTTGGGCTCTGCGTAGCTCTTTCGCGGCAGTTCCTTTAACGAATTCTTCAAAGACAGTCAGGCGGGTTTTTGCCGATGGCGAGAGATCTTGGTGACAGAGTACACATTTGGCGTCGTTGTCCGTGACGGGAAAAGTCCTTTCGGAATAGACGATAGTTTGGCTAAACGTCCTAGCAGCTTCCCACAGGTCTAGCCAAGGATTTGTTCCAACTCCAACCAGCCTAGATTCATTATCGACTATGCTGTTTGCGGCAAGGACAATCTTCTGTGCAGCGCTGAGGCCGATTTGAAGGTTCCTGAACTTAGTGGCTTTTTCCACAGTGAAAAGGTCCCCGTAACCCTCGAGTTCAACAATAGTGGAAGCGGCAGATTCGATTTTTTTCTTAAGTGCCTTTGTGATCGCGTCGGATGCGAATAGCTCAAGCTTGCTTCGAAGCCTGCTTAGCTCCTGTTCTTGGGTATCGGTGAAGCGGAGATTCTCTCTAATTTCCGCTTCATTCTTAAAGGTTTCGATTTGCGAGAACTTCGTCTTGCTAATAGCTGATTCAAGCGCAGGTGGAGCATTGGGAAGTTTGGTCGGCATGCTCCGGATTCGTGATTCCAACTCTCGCTTAGACCCGTCTAGAACATAGACGATATCATCAAATATCCGCAGAATTGGAGGTGTTAGGGATAGTTCCTTATCTTCTGTTCGATATGCCTGGGCCACAGATTCGTCAAAGATCTGGATGCACTCCAGGAGGCAGTCAGGCGGGGCGGACTGAGAAATCGCGCATTTGAATTCGGCCTCCTTTGTCCTCCACCGGACTTCCCAGCAGATCGCAGTTGAATTCGATTCGAATACATCGGGGAGGATCTCATGGATCGACAGGCGGCCGGCTGTAGCCTTGAGGATTCGAGCAAATCCAGTCTTTCCAGAGCCATTTGGGCCGTAGAATATGGCTAGGCCGGAGAAATCCTCCGATGGAAACGTAAGTTCAGCGTTATCTTGAATCCGATTTACACCGTAGACCCCCTTGATAGCCTCAAGCACAAACGTAACTTCTGACTCGGCCGATTCGTATCCCCTCAGGTTTAGGGAGTCCGGACGGTCGAGTTGGATTCTTCGGGCGGCTTGAAGGGCTTCATCAGCGGTTCGAGCTAGTAAAGCGTTTGGCGCTTCTCCGGCAGCAAGGCTCGCCACTAGACGGTGTATCCAAGCTGGTTGCAGTTGAAGCCAATGCAGTATTTGCGCTTCAACGGTGTTTGCCATGTTCTGCCTTTCCTCAAGTCCCATTATGGTTGAAGCTTGGGACGGCACAGACGCCGGGTGATACTATTCACTCGTGAATTCCAAGACGGATAAAATTGAAAGAAGAGAAACAGCCATTCGGTGGATAGTATTTGCCGTCGTCGCATTTCTTGCGGCTTCTTTTATCTGGCCAACTCCATACATTCTAACGCGACAGAACAATGGCACTGTAACACGTGTAAACCGGTTCACCGGCGTAGTTGATGTAAGCACTGGCGCTGGGTGGATGACGTCCGAACAAAGACGTAAACTCGACGACGAGTCTGCCAGAAGGCAGGCAGCATTAACCGCGGCCGTAGAAAAAGAGGAGGCAACCAAGCGAGCAAACTTATCCAAACCCAGGCTTTTCGCAGACACTCACTTTGGTTCAGAGCTTCAGTACAACGCGCATCTGAGTTCAGTTTATGAATCTGACACAGTCAGGCTGAAATTGCTCGTGAGCCCATTTAGCAAGGGTATGAGGGCATTCTACGATCAGGGCATTGGGCCGATTTTTAATCTCAATTTGTATGATAAAGCTGAATTCTTGATCCACAAGGAGCAGATTGAAAAGGCCAACTGTACTCTACTTTCAGACGGTAAAGGCGGCTACGTCGGAATACAGTTCGAAGGCCAATATCCATCATCTGAGGACGAATACAAAAGCCTTACAGGATTCGCGGTCACCTGGTATTTCAGAGACTAGTCTGGAATCGGCCTAACGACGCACGTGAGCGTTTGCCGAAGCAAACTAGTCGTCCAGCCCACCCCGGACGCTCTTGCTCACCGGTGGGATCGGGGCGTCGGCGTTGTAGGGGTAGGGGGTGATTTCTAGGGTTGAGGTTTCGGTTTTGGCTCCGCTTGTAAGGGTGAGTTTGTATTTGCCGGCGGGGACGTAGATGGTTTGGTCTTCGCCTCGGTTGGGGAGGCGGTGTTTGGGGTCGGGCTGCATGTCCCAGATCACTCGGTTGATGCCGGCGGTACCGGTTCCGGTCAGGGTGGTCACGACTTCGCCGGCTGGGTTCTCGATCTTGATCGAGACGCCGCCCTCCACTTTATCGCGGCACCAGTAGAAGATCGGGGCGCCGAGGGCGGGGTTTGGTGCGCGGAAGAACTTGTCGCCCCAATGGCCGTCCAGCCAAAACCTTTGCCGAGGCGAGGCACTCTTCGGGTTGAACAGGTGGACCGGCTTATCCATGATCTCCTGCGTCAGTTGGGAGAGCGGAGCAGCATCGTCCAAGACCCATATCGACCGTCCATGAGTCGCCGCCACCAGACTGACCTCGCGCGGCTGCTCGACGATGTCGTGAACGGCAACGACGGGCAGCGAATCCGTGTTCAATTTGACCCAGTGCTTGCCGCGATTGGTACTCACATAGATGCCGTTCTCGGTTCCCGCGTAAAGGATCGAAGGGTTGAACAGATCCTCCTTGACGACCCTCGCGCTCTGGCCCTTTGGAAGATCTCCGGCGATGTTGTGCCAGGAACGGCCAAGGTCTTCCGCTCGGAGGATGGAGGGGATACGTGGACGCGGATGAATGCCCACGCCCCGAGGGCGTTCTACTTCTCCAAGGTTCGAATCGATCCCAAGGATGACAAGCGGGTCTATCTCCTCGGCTACGAACTTTGGGTTTCGACCGACGGCGGAAAGACCTTTTTGAGCGGCTTGGCCGATAAAAATCACGTGGATTGGCATGCGATGGCAATCGACCCCGCCGACCCCGAGCATCTGCTTGTGGGCAGTGACGGCGGCGCGTACCAGTCGTTCGACCAGGGCCAGACCTGGGACTTCATGAATTCCATGGCGGTCGGCCTTATCTACAACGTCGCTGTCGACAATTCGAATCCGTTCCGGATCCTCGGCGGCCTGCAAGACAACGGCTCATGGCTTGGGCCGAGCCAAACCTTGTTCGAAGCGGGAAGCGGTCCGACCAGCACCGGGATCTCCAACGGCGACTGGAAGAGCGTGGGCGGGGGAGACGGCTTCCACGTCGGCTTCGATGCGACCGATGTCAACACGATCTATTCCGAATCGCAAGGGGCCGGCATTGGCAGAGCCGACCTCGCGAACGGAACCTATCGGGGAATCCATCCCGATCCAAAGGAAGGGCAGCCCAACTTTCGCTTCAACTGGAACAGCCCCTTTATCGTGTCTTCCTTCGATCCCACCGTGCTGTATCTGGGCGGAAACTATGTTTTCAAGCTGAGCAAGCGCGGCGAGGAATGGGAGCGGATTAGCCCCGACCTCACCACCCGCGATCCCCAGAAGATGGACACCGTCGGTTCCAGCGCCGAGACCTATTGTACGGTGGTTTCCCTCGCCGAGTCTACAAAGGCAAAAGGCACGCTGTGGTCCGGCTCCGACGACGGCGTGATCCAGATGACCCAGGACGAAGGGAAGTCTTGGTGGAACGTGACCCCGAGGGAGCTCGGT
>Ga0206892_1060_pt1 | contig 11754 bp, 11 predicted proteins | sample Alteio_BWOrgHeat_56_FD_153257 | JGI IMG/M metagenome (GOLD analysis project Ga0206892, IMG submission 153257) | Enriched cells from forest soil in Barre Woods Harvard Forest LTER site, Petersham, Massachusetts, United States - Alteio_BWOrgHeat_Nextera8 ... | reverse complement strand
TGGCAGAAGGGGTGAACATCGATATCCGCACGGAGATGGGCAACGTGCCCACGGTGCCAGGCAATGAGGCGGAATTGCGGGAGATGCTGGTGAACCTGATTTTCAATTCCATCGATGCCATTCCGAAGCGGGGTACGATCTCGATCGAAACGGAAGTGCAGGGCCGCTGGCTGGTGATCACGGTGAAGGACGACGGCATCGGCATGAGCGAAGAAGTGAAAGCGCGCTGTTTGGAACCGTTTTATTCCACGAAGGACGACGAGGGGACCGGCCTCGGTCTGGGCAGCGTTTATGGCATCGTGCGCCGGCATGAGGGCGAGATCGATATCCAGAGCGAAGCGGGCCGCGGGACGTCGATTTGTGTTTCGCTGCCACTGGACAAAAAGACCAAGCCACCGGAAGCACCCAAGCCTGCGGCCGCGCCGAGCGCGACGTTGCGGATTCTGGTGGTGGAGGATGAGCCGCTGGTGCGTGAGGTAATTTGTGTCTATCTGGACGAAGACAAGCACAGTGTGGAGACGGCGGTGAACGGACGGGAAGGGCTGGAGAAATTCAAGGCGGGCACGTTCGACGTGGTGCTGACCGATCGGGCCATGCCGGAAATGAACGGCGACCAGCTCGCGGCGGAGATCAAGAAACTGCGCCCCGAGCAGCCGGTCGTGCTGCTGACCGGGTTTGGCGACTTGATGGCCGGCGCCGGGGAGCAGCCCGCAGGCGTCGACCTGGTGGTGAGCAAGCCATTCACCCTGGCGACGCTGCGCAACGCGATTGTCAAAGCGACGGGCCGTTAGCGCTCGCGTTTTCGGGGGGGGGGGGGGTGGTAAGATGAGGTCGAATCCCACGGAATGAAGTCCCCCAATCCACCGGTCCAGACCCGGGTGCTCGTCATCGACGATAGCCCCGGCGATATTTTTTTGTTGCGTGAAATGGTGGAGGAACACGGCAAGTCGCGCTTTCGCGTGACGGCGGAAGCGAGGAGCCTGGAGAAGGCCTTGAAGGTGCTGGGTGAGCGGCAGATCGACGTGGTGCTGCTGGACTTGCAGCTCCCTGACAGCCGCGGAGTGGAGACCTTCAGCCGGGCACATGCGGTAGCGCCGGACGTGCCGATCATCGTGCTGAGTGAGAGCGACGACGAGGAGCTGGCACTGCAAACGGTTCAGTTGGGCGCGCATGAGTACCTGGTCAAGGGGCGAGTCGACGCGCACCTGCTCCAGCGTGCGCTGCGCTATGCGGTGGAGCGGGCGCGGGCCGAGGCGCAACTGGCGAGCGAGCGCGATCTGCTGCAAACGTTGCTCGAGAACATTCCCGATCGCATCTATTTCAAGGATCGGGAGAGCCGTTTCATCCGCATCAATCGCGCCCTGACGAAGCTCTTCGGCCTAAAATCCGCGGAAGAAGCGTATGGCAAGACGGACGCGGACTTTTACGGGCCGGAACACGCGGGCGAAGCGCTCTACGACGAGCGCCGCCTGATGGAGAGCGGAGAGCCACTGCTGGGAAAAGTGGAATACGAAAACCTGGCGGATGGACGCAGATCGTGGTCGCTGACGACCAAGCTGCCGCTACGCGACCGGCAGGGCCGCATCATCGGCACGTGCGGCATTTCCCGCGAGATCTCCGAAATGAAGGAGATGGAGGAGCAACTGGAGACGGAAAGAAACCTGCTTCGGGCGGTGATCGACAATCTGCCCGACCTGGTCTTTCTCAAGGACATCCAGGGCCACTATTTGCTGAACAACATGGCGCACATTCGCTGGCTGGGAGCGAGCGATCCCTCGGAAGTGCGCGGGCGGACGGTTTTCGACTACTTTCCTGACGACGTCGCCGCCGAGTTTCACCGGGGTGACATGCAGGTGGCGGAAGCGCGCCAGCCGCTGCTCAACCAGGAGGAGCACATGGTGGACGCCCATGGCAACCATAGCTGGAGGCTGACTTCAAAAATTCCGTGGCTGGATGACAGTGGAAAGGCGGTGGGGCTGGTTTGCATCAGCCGGGATGTGACCGAGCAAAAGCAGGCCGAGGAGCGCCTGAAAAAGGCGAATGCGGAGCTGGCGGCGAACCGGGAGGAATTGCTGCGCGCGGTGGGGAATCTCCAACTGGCGCATGGCGAACTGCGGGATGTGCAGCTGCAACTGATCGAGGCGGAGAAGATGAAGTCGATTGGCCGCCTGGCGGCTGGCGTGGCGCACGAGGTCAAGAACCCGCTGGCCATCCTGAAGATGGGTCTGGAGTTTCTCGCGACACAAAAATTTACCGATGAGCATACGCCGGAGATCCTCCGGGAAATGGGAGACGCGCTGGGCCGGGCCGACAAGGTGATCCGCGGGCTGCTGGACTTCTCGGCGCCGAAGCAGTTGGAGGTTAAGCGGGAGAGCCTCAATGCCATCATCGAGAATGCGCTGCAATTGGTGCGCGGGGAGATGAAGAACGGCATCGAGATCGAGCGCGATTTGCAGCCGAACCTGCCGCTGTTGAAAGTGGACGGGGACAAAATCAGCCAGGTGTTCGTCAACCTCTTTACGAATGCCTTGCATGCCATGGAGGATGGCGGGTTGCTGGCGGTGCGGACCTACAGCAAGCAACTGACCGGTGTGGGCTCGAATATTTCCGACAGCCGCTCGGAATCGTTTCGCGTGGGGCAACAAATTGTGGTGGCGGAAATCGATGACACTGGTCACGGAATTCCCGAAGATAAGCTGGCGAAGATCTTCGAACCCTTCTTTACGACGAAGCCAACCGGCCGGGGCACGGGGCTCGGGCTATCGGTGGTGAGAACAATCATTGACTTGCATGGGGCGACAATTGATATTCGCAACCTTCACGAGGCTGGCGTAAGGGTAACGCTCATGTTTCAATCCTGACCGGTGACTATGAATAAGAAACGGCTGCTCATTGTGGACGACGAGTCGGGTTTCACCCGGCTTCTCAAGCTGACGCTGGAAAAGACCGGCAACTATACCGTGCGGGAGGAGAACGACGGGACGAACGCGTGGCTGGTGGCGCGCGACTTCCGGCCGGACCTGATCTTTCTCGATATCGTCATGCCGAAAATCGACGGCGGTGACGTGGCGCAGCAAATCCGCTCGGACCCGATGCTGGCCAACGTGCCGATCGTGTTTCTGACTGCGATCGTTTCGCAAAAGGAAACGAACAACGAGATCGGCGGGTTTCCATTCCTGGCGAAGCCGGTGAGCCTGGATGCGATCACGAAGTGCCTGAACGAGCACTTTGGGACGTAAGATTGGCCGCTCGGCCGGCAAGTGGTGCGCGATCGACAACAGCCACTTGATTTTGTCGCGGGTCTGTTGCTAAAGGCGGTGGTATGTCTTCGACTCCACCCGTTTCGCGTTCTTCATTCCTTGCCGGGCTGGGGCGCCGAATATTTGGCTGGAGATTGATGGTGGGGCTGGGTGTGGCGGCCGCGGGAATCGAGTGGCTTTCGCCGGTGCCTTTTTTTGCGCCGGGGCACAGGGTGGATCAGAGCCTGGCGATCCTCTTTGCCTTGGGCGGCCTGGCCTTGCGGGCCTGGGGCAGCGGCTGCGCCGGGAGGCACACGCGCACGGCGCAGATCGAGGCTCCGCAATTAGTGACGGGTGGCCCCTTTGCCTACCTGCGCAATCCGATCTACGCAGGGACCATGTGCCTCGGTTTTGGGATGGCCGCATTGATCGGTGATCCGAAAGCCTATTTCCTGGCGGCGCTGGCCTTTGTGTTCCTCTATCTCGGAATTGTGCCGGCGGAGGAAGAGTTTTTGCGCAGGCAATTCGGGGCGGCGTACACCCGGTACTGCGCGGAGGTGCCCCGCTTTCTGCCCCGGCTCCGGCCATGGCCGGGGCGGGTGAGGCAGGCGTTTCATTGGCGGGCGGCGCGTGGGGAATTGGCGACCGTCTTGTGGGCCGCAGGGATCTACCTGGCGCTGCTCGGGGAGGAGTGGATCGATAAAGTCTGGGGCTGAAACGCGATGGCCGCTTGACGCGCGCCCTGGTTGCGGCTGCCATGTTCCATTTCATGCGCCTGCTTTGTGCTTTTGCTTTTGTGCTGATCACCAGTGTGGCTTCCGCGCTGACTCCCCGGGAGTTGGACGTCATCGGACGCCGGGTGTGGCAGAACGAGTGCAGTGGCACTCGCGAGGGGCTGACCTCGTGGAATACCGGCGAGAATTTCGCATCGCTCGGGATCGGGCATTTCATCTGGTACCCGAAGGGCGTGAACGGCCCATTCGAGGAGAGTTTTCCCCTCTTGATCAAGTTCTTCAACACCAACGCGGTGAAGGTCCCGGCATGGATCAAGCCCGACGACGACTGCCCGTGGAGCACCCGGGCGGAGTTCCTGGCGGCGGCGAAGAGCGAGAAGATGACGGAGTTGCGCGACTTCCTGGCGTCGACCATCCAGGCGCAGGCCCGGTTTCTCGTGCAGCGCATGGAGATGGCCTTGCCCAAGATGCTCTCGGCGGCGCCGTCGACTCAGCGGGCGAAAATCAAAGCGAACTACGACCGGTTGGCGGCGACGACACGCGGACAGTTCGCTTTGATCGACTACGTGAATTTCAAGGGTGAAGGCACCAAGGACACAGAGCGCTATGCCGGTGAAGGGTGGGGACTGCTGCAAGTGCTGGCGGGCATGGGGGAGAGCGATGGGGCCAGCCCGGCGGCACTTTTTGCGAAAAGTGCGGAGGAGGTGCTGACGCGCCGGGTGCACAACGCGCCGCCGGAGCGGCACGAAGAGCGCTGGCTGACGGGGTGGAAAAACCGCGTGCGAGCCTACGTGGAATAGGCCGATTTATCTCGCGAACCCCCCGAAACACGCCGTAATCTATTCTGGTAAATGATTCGTCGAGACTACCTTATCGTCGGCGCCGGAGCTGGGGGCATCAGTGCCGTGGAAGGCATCCGGGAGCATGACAAGAAAGGGACGATCATGCTCGTGGGCAACGAAACCGCGATGCCGTACCAGCGGCCGCTGCTCTTTGGAACGCTCTTGCGCAAGACGGGGAATCACGCCGTGGAGAAGCTGTGCGTGCACGATGGGGCATGGTTTCAAAAGCATCACGTCGACTTGCGGCTCGATACGTTTGTCACGCAATTCAATATCGAGCGGCATCTCGCGGTGCTCGGGAATGGGCAGGCCGTGGAGTTTCGCAAGGCGCTGCTGGCCACGGGCAGCCGGGCGCGGCGTCCCCAAGTGGCCGGGGGCAATCTCGGGAATGTCTTTTACCTGCGCTCATTGCGCGATGTGCAGGCCTTGCGCGAGATCGCGGAGACGGAGCACCAGATCGTGATCGTCGGCGGTGGTTGCATCGCGCTGGAGACGGCTTCGCTGCTGGCGCAATTGCCGAAGGCGCAGGTCACGCTGATGCACCGCGCACCGCTTTGGTCGCGGACGCTGGGTCCGGAGGGAAGCGCGTGGCTGGGCGAGTATCTGGTGAAGCATGGCATCAAGCTGATGATCGGCGAGACGCTGAATGGTTTCGAGGGGCGCACCGTGTTGCGGAATGTGCAGACGAAGAGCGGGCAGCGGTTCCCGGCGGGGCTGGCCATCGTCGCCGCGGGTGCGGAGCCGAACCTGGGGTTGGTGCTCAATACGCCGCTGGCTTATCCGCACGGGACACCGGTGAACGAATATCTCGAGACGGACGAGAAAGGGATCTTTGCGGCAGGCGACGTGGCGGCGTATCCGGACAAGATTCTGGGCGGCGTGCGGCGGGTGGAGCATTGGGATGCCGCGGTGGCGCAGGGGCATGTCGCGGGGGCCAACATGACGGGGAAGAAGCGCATCAAGTTTGAATATCTGCCGCACGCGACGAGCGCGATTTTCGATCTGCGCTTTGATTTCGTCGGCGACTTTACCCGGCCGCCGACCCGGATCGAATTTGAAGGCGACCTGGCGAAGAAGAAGTTCATCGTCCGCGGCTTTCAACTCAATGCGCTGATGTGCGTGGCCCTGTGCAATCAGCCGGCGGAGAAAGTGGAAGCGGCGAAGACGCAACTGCGGGAGTGGCCGCGGAGCAAAAAGACGGAGACGATTTAGAATGCGGCAGTCGTAGACAGCCGCTACAGCGTGTCAGTTGGGTGGCGGTGGCGGAGGGCCGCCGGGAGGAGGTGGTCCACCGGGCCCACCGGGGAAAGGAGGACGGCCGCCCGGGCCGCCGAAGCCGTGCATTTCGCCGGGGGTGCCGAGGTCGGCGCCGGGGACGCGGAAGGCGACGTGGTAGTAGCCCTTCATCGACTCCTTTTCGACGAAAAGGTCGAGGCTGCCCTCCGATTTGGCGGTGTGGATGTTGCGGTCGATCTTGTCGCCGACTTGCACGGAAAAAGGGAGGGCGGCCCAGCCGAGATTGCCGAGCGTGGGATTGGCATAGACCTCGTAGCTGTAGCCGGCTTGAGCGGGCACGGTGATCTTGTAGCGGCGCTTTCCACCGGAGAGGGCGGGCACTTCGGTGCCGGCGAGGACGAGCACACCATCCTCAGCGCCGGGGTAGGGCTGCTCGACGGGGGTCAGGCCCATGACGATGTCCCAAGTCGTTTCCTGCTCGCCGGCGGCACTGCCAGGGACGGGAGTGAAATCGCGGATGACCGCCGCGCGCTCCGCCGGGTCGCGCACGCCGCGGAGCACGCCGTCGTTTTCATTGGTGGTGCCCCACACGCTGCCATCGGCGGCGCGGGCGACTTCGTTCCAGTAGAGCTGCGTGGTGAAGCGGGTTTTTGTCCGGGAATGGTGATGCCGAAATGGAAATGGCGGGTGCGTCCGCGATAGAGGCCGGCCTTGATCGTGCGGAATTTGTAGGCGCCATCGGACGCGGTGAGGAATTGGCCGAAGCCGGCGAAGTTGGCATCCGCCTTCGGGTTGCGAGGGGCATCGGCGGCGAAGAGATAGTTGCCGTCGTTGTCCGTTTGCCAGAGCTCGATGAGCGCGTCGCGGATCGGCTGGCCCTTGCTGTCGAGCACGCGGCCGCTGACGAAAGTGATGATGCCCTTGGCTGGGGTGAGATGATCGTCGACGATGACGAGATCGTTGTCTTTATCGAGGGGGATGTTTTTGGTCATCGGGTAGAATGGCCCCTGGGTTTGGCGCGGAGTGAGGGTCAGCGCCTCGGCGAGCAGACCGCTCACGGAATAGAACCCGCCCCCGGCGGCGAGTTGGCGCAGGAAATGGCGGCGGGTAGCGAGGGATTTGGAAGTGACGATGTGCATAAAAGGGCGATTCAGGCGGGAAGGGCGCCAGGAAATCTGGGCCCGGTCTGGTGGATGTGCATGCGATATCTCGGGTGAAAATGGTGTTGAGCGCCTGTCCGCCTGCTTAACGGCGCGGCAACATATTCTCGTGTGCTTCTTTAGGTGGCGGCGCTGATCGCCGGAAGGCCAAGCGTGCTCCTTGCCTCGCCGCGGATTCCGGGGTATGCATGCACCCCTTTTTCATGAGCAAACCCCGAGTCACCCTCTACGACACCACCCTGCGCGACGGCACGCAAGGGACGGGGATTTCGTTTTCGATGCTCGATAAGATTCGTGTGGCGGAGAAGCTCGACGCGTTCGGGGTCCACTACATCGAGGGCGGTTTTCCGGGCTCGAACCCGAAGGATGCGGAGTTCTTCAACGAGGCCAAAAAGCGGAAATGGAAGAATGCCAGGATTTCGGCCTTCGGCGCGACGCGTCGTGGGAAGATGAAGGTGGAGGACGATCCGCAGGTGCGCATCCTCCTGGAGGCGGAGACGCCGGCGGTGACAATCGTGGGGAAGACCTGGCCCTTGCAGGTGACCGAAGTGCTGGGAGTGACGCTGGAGGAGAACCTGGCGATGATCGCCGATACGGTGGCCTACCTGAAGAAGCACGGACGCGAAGTGCTGTATGATGCCGAGCATTTCTTCGACAGCTACCAGGATGATCCGAAATATTCGCTGGCCACGGTGAAAGCGGCGCATGACGCCGGAGCGAACCTCATCGTCCTGTGCGATACGAATGGTGGCACGCTGCCGGATTTCGTGGCGCAGGCGACGCGCGACGTGATCGCGGCGCTGGGCGAGGGGACGGTGGGCATCCATACGCACAATGACTCGGGCCTCGGCGTGGCCAACGCGCTGGCCTCGGTGGCGGCGGGCGCGGTGCAGGTGCAAGGGACGATCAATGGCTACGGTGAGCGGGTCGGCAATTGCGACCTCATCACCGTGGCGGCGACTTTGCAGCTCAAGCTCAAGACCCCGGTCGTGCCGGATCTGACCAAGCTCCGCGAGCTTTCACTCTTCGTCGATGAGCTGGCGAATGTGCCGCACAATATCCGCGCCCCCTACGTGGGTACGGCGGCGTTTACCCACAAGGGCGGACAGCACGTGCACGCGGTGCAGAAGCTGGCCAGCAGCTACGAGCACGTGGATCCGGTGCTGGTGGGCAATGAGCGCAACATCACCATCTCCGACATGTCGGGGCAGTCGAACGTGATCGTGAAGGCGGAGAAGCTCGGTTTCAAATTTTCCAAGGGCGCGCCGGAAGTGGCGAAGATCCTTTCCCAAGTGAAGCTGCTCGAAAGCGAAGGGTACGAATTCGAAGCGGCGGAAGGATCGTTCGAATTACTGGTGCGCCGGCAACTGGGGCTGAGCCGGCCATTGTTTGAGCTGGACGAGTATCACTGCTCCTTCCGCCGTTCGGGCGAAGCCGGACGCTGGAACAAGTGCGAGGCGACGGTCAAGCTGCGCGTCAAAGGCACGCCAGAGTACACCGTGGCCGAAGGCGATGGCCCGGTGAATGCGCTGGACGCGGCGTTGCGCAAAGCACTGCGGGCGTTTTATCCGGCGATCGACTCCGTGCAGCTCGACGACTACAAGGTCCGCATCATCAACGGCCAGCAGGGCACGGCGGCGCGCACGCGGGTGTTGATCGATTCCACCGACGGGGAGACGAGCTGGGGCACGGTGGGTGTGTCGGACAACATCATCGAAGCGAGCTGGCTGGCGCTGGTGGACAGCTTCGAGTTCAAGCTCGGACGCGAGGCGCGAGGATAGGATTATTTAAAACGCAAAGACGCAGAGGAGCAGAGAGCCCGAAAGAGGGCTGTGTGCTGCGGTGAATGATGCTAAGGACGATGGTAGAGGTGGATCGAAAACCACCAGCGATGCAATGAGGCCCCAGGTGTGGACATCATCAAGATGACGAGAACCAAGGCGATCACTGCGGCGATGACGGCGGTGTAGCGCATGGGTGGATGGAATTTATGAATTCCAGGATCGATTCACGCCCATTTTTTCCCGAGTGCATCCAATCCGGCGCTGGCCAGATCCTCGGGGCTCATGACGACCTTGAGCTCGACGTCGGCGTTGAAGGTGAGGAACCAAGGCTCGGCTAGCGAGGGGATTTTGGAAGCGTCGGGCAGATCGATGATGACGATGCAGGAGCGCTTGCCGTGCTGTTCGGTGAAATAGACGGCCTCGGGTTTGGTTTCATCGAGAATCCGCTGGAGCTTTGGGCCCACCGAGCCGTCGCGGGCGGCGGCGTTGAATTGCTCGTGAGGAAAGGTGACGTTGAGGAGGATGCGCATGGGCCGATTGAGAGCAGGGAACAGGGCGATTTGAAACGGTATTCAAATCCTGACGTTCAAAGTCTTGCTGCGAATGGGGCGTGGCGCACGCCGTGTCAGGTCGCGTTTGTGCGATTGTCTGGGGGGACGGCGCGCTCAATTCGGTAATGCAAATCCCAAGCGTCTTTTCATCCAGGAACTATCCGGCCATTTCGGCTCGGGCTCTGAATTTCCGGCGAGCCAGGCATCCAACCACATGGGGAATGACCGTCCTTGGTCCCAGAATGAGTTTCCCCAGTTGAGCCGGGCGTCGGCACCCTCGAGTTTGGAATCCAGGTTGTTCGGATCCCAAAGCATCATCGGCAGCTTAGGGTATTCACCATCGATACAAGACCACATGCCGCAGCCGTAATTGGCCAGTGGAAGGAGACGCTTTGGCCACTTCCAGACCGCGTTCTGTTTTTCGAGATGCATCATATTGAGGTAGCAGGTTTCGAGGGTGTATCCGTCCAGTTGCGCCCCTCCTTTTGTGCCAATGATGCCGTACTCGGGACCGAAGCCACCATTCCCAACCTCCAGATAAATGGCACGTAGCAACTCGGGAAGTTTGAAGCCGATCGCGCGCTCGACTCCTTGCAACTCCTCGACGGCAGCAGGCGCAATGGTTTTTCGGGGATGGATGCGGCCATCCGTGGCGCGCTCGCGATCGGCGTTGCGCTGCTGGAGTCTTTGAATCAGATCCTGGGCAGATGCTGGCATTTGTTAAACCCGACGGCGATTGGCGCTCAATGCTCCAAGCTCGATGACTGCGGAGCCTGTTCGCTGGCGCGCATGGTTGGGCTGCATTGTCATCGGTTGTCTCTCACAACACCAAGGATGAGCTGCAAGTAAGCACTCTCTGGTGTGTCGGTCTCCGGCGCGCGCATTCGGACGTAACCCCAAAAGCCATCCCGCCGAAATAGGGCGAAGAAACAATCGAACTCCGGCCCTTCCGACTGCTCGCCGCGACCCGGAACAATGGCATCCACCCAATGGGGATCTGCTGTCGGCCCCCAAGTCTTCCGTAACTCATGAACGGCGGCGTCCGCTCTTTCGTGAATCGTCCTGTTTGGTGCGGGGTGGCCAGTGCCTGACTCGATGCTGCCGACATACTCCTCAATGACGCGCTCGTGAGGGCCGGAATCAGGACCTGCTTCCGCGAGGAGTTCCTCCATGACCTGCGTGGCGAATGGGTGCGGCATAGCGGTCTAACGATTGGCGCTCAGCAGTGGTGGAGCGGTTCGTTGTAGCGCGTGATCAGAAGTCTGGTTCGATGGCGGAACGGGGTTTCACGAGATAATTTCTGGTGGTGCGATAGAGGATGATGACGGAGATGAGGCCGAGGAACGCAAAGGGGGCGTCCATGGAGAAGGTGAGGGTGGATTCGTTGAACACAACGAAGGAAGCAACGAGAGCGAGCGGGCCGAAGAGCAGCCACATCCCGAGGAGGATGATAAAACTGGGCGGGCCATCGACCGCGGGGCGATAGGCGAAGCCCTCGGCGTAGATGTGCTGCATGGGATCGACGTTGGCGACCATGCCGATGGGGGCCCCACAATCGGCGCAGAACGCAGCCGTGGGGGAATTGGCGAGGAGGCACTTGGGGCAGAGCGCGGCGTCTTCCGTCGGTGGGAGAGGTTCCGATTCGGTGCTCATGGGTTTTGACTAGCAGGCGGTTGGTCTGCGGGGAAGTGGTTTTGCGCCGTGTGTCCGGTGGCGAAAGAGAGCGCCAACCCGATTCGATTCAACCCTGTCAGGGTTGGCCGTGTTGCGGCGTGGCCCCGGCTAGCTCGTGCCTCGCGACCCGGGGCTGGATGATTAAACGCCGTTGACGTTTTACCCGACGCGTGGAGGCACGCGTCCTACACCATGGTCGCTTCGCGCTAGTAGCCGGAGCCGGGTTTTCCGCGGAGGTCTTCGAAGCGGTCGACCTTGTAGCCGGAGCCGGCCCGGCTGATGGGGGCGACGTCTTTGGTGGTGGGCGCGGGAAGGAGGGGGTCGGAGAGGATGGTGTCGGTGTTGGCCCGAGTGACGGTCGCCGGTTGCGGAGTGGGAGTAGCGGTGGGCGCCTTGCGGGTCTTGCTGGTGGCGATAGGCGACGGTGTGGGGGGGGCAGCGGCCTCGGCGATGGGTGGTGGAACCTTGGCGCTTTTCTTCTCCGGGTTGGGTGTCGAGGCTGAAGCGACGGAGGTGGTGGTGGACTTTTTGGAT
>Ga0206892_1055_pt1 | contig 11961 bp, 12 predicted proteins | sample Alteio_BWOrgHeat_56_FD_153257 | JGI IMG/M metagenome (GOLD analysis project Ga0206892, IMG submission 153257) | Enriched cells from forest soil in Barre Woods Harvard Forest LTER site, Petersham, Massachusetts, United States - Alteio_BWOrgHeat_Nextera8 ... | reverse complement strand
TCAGGGTTTTCAGGCGCTTTTGGCTGCACGTCGAGGCCTCTGGCGCGTACCAACCTTTCACGGTAGTCGTTAAACACGCAGATTGATCGCGACCTTCCAGATCTCGCTGACATAGAATTTCATGACGAGGCCGCCGCTGCGGTGTAGGGAAGGGTCCTGTTCGCTTTTGGGCTGCTGGAGCAGCAGAATCTGGGTGTCCCCGGCGTGGAGGTACGCCAACCGGTGACCTTCCAGCACCTCTTGGCGGTCGATCGGGAGGTTCAGCATGTCGTGATAGAACGCGAGCGACCGGTCGATATCGCCGACATCCAAAATCAAATTCGCGAACACACTGCTCATCGGGGTTACTCTATAGGGGAGCATTCGCCACAGTAGGTATGGTGTCCTTCAAAAAACCATGAGCACTCCACAAGAATCGCCCGCCATTGCGTTTGGGCGCCGATATTGGCCGGTCATCCTGTTGGCGCTGCTCCCGTTGATCCCGCTTTATCGTGCCCTCCTGATGGGCGAAGCAATCGGCCCCTTCGACCAGATCCGCCAGATGGCGCCTTGGAATGGAGCAAAGCCCGCCCAGCCGTGGGACGTGCTTCAGGCCGACGGTGTTCTTCAATTCTACGTCTGGCGGGATATGGTGTTCGATGCCTGGGGCAAAGGCCAAATGCCTTTCTGGAACTCGTATCAGCTTGCGGGAACGCCGCTGATGGCTAATTCCCAGTCGGGTGCCTTCTACCCGCCCCACATCCTGATGGGCCTGCTTCATGTGCCGACCGCGACCGCGATGAGCCTGCTCGCCTGGTTTCACCTTTTTTGGGCCGGGCTCGGCACTTACGCCTTCTGCCGCACGCTTGGAGCCAAGAAGCTCGGCGCTTACCTCGGCGGCGCATCCTTTTCGCTCAGTACGTTCATGATCGCCTGGACCGGGCTTCCCAGCGTGATCGAAACCGTGTCATGGATCCCGTGGGTGCTTGCCGGGGTGATGGCGCTGTTTGAGTACAACCCGCTTTTAGTGCGGCTCGGTTTAGCTTCGGAACCCTCCTATTTTGATGATGTACGCGCGGCAGTAAAGAAGGAAGTTTCTTCGATGCGGCGCTACACGCACATAACATTGGGCCTTGCTTTGGCAATAGCGATGATGGTCCTTGCTGGTCACTTGCAGTTTGTGGCTTACGGAAGCATGGCCACTGCGCTGTTTTTAGCATGGTTGCTTGGTACTCGTCGAACCCCAATCAAAAATTCATCAATATCAAGATATTCGATTGGGCCAGGAGATCCGCCTGGAGGAGATCGGATTCCAGAAGAGGTTTCTGCATCCGTTGAAAAGGCAACTTTGGCTGCCCTCAACCCGGTGCTCGGCTCGACCCTCCGCGTCGTGCTCGCCGCCGTGCTGGGCCTGTGCATCGCTGCCCCCCAACTCCTCTCGGTGCTGAATTACAGTCAGTTCTCCCACCGGCGCAACACGGCAACCGATACAGGGTATGAAGCCTACATAGGGGGCTCGATCGAGAAGTACGAACTGGCAAAGCTGGTAGTACCGAGCATCCAAGGAAACCCCCGGCAAGCCGCTACCGACCAGGCGCCACTTTCAACGTACTACCCGTCGATCCTAAAGCCCGGCGCGAACTTTGCCGAGTCCGCGATTGGAATCGGAGGGTTCACCCTCGTGCTACTCTGCTTCCTGCCGTTGCTGGCCAAGTTCCGCGACCCAATTTGGGGAGTGATCGTATTCGGGGCCTTCGGAATCCTTTTGGCGATGGGCACGCCTCTCAACAAGCTCCTCTACTTCGGCGTACCGGGATGGTCATCCACTGGCTCTCCGGGCCGAGCGATTTGCCTTTTTGTGCTTGCCGCATGCGTGGGAACAGCGATTGCAATATCGAGGCTCGAAGACCTCAAGCATATGATCGGTGATCGTGCCCCGAAGTTCCTGTTTTCGATCGCCGCGTTCGTCCTGATCCTTATCGCCGTTGGGGCATTGAAAGACACTTACCCGTTACGGCAGGGTCTCACCGCCGACCTCATCGACGGTCTAAAGAAGCAAGCGGAAGCAGGGGCGCTCAGCAGTGGTATCGGAATTACGCTCCTTGCCATCATGGCTGTCTTGCTCGCGACTTACGAGCAGACTCTGCGGAGCAAAGCACTCTTGGTGGCTGTGCCCATTCTTAGTTGCCTGGCCTTTTTTGGCGCCTCGCTCGTTCAAACCGGCACTCCCGGCCTCAAAGTCGAAAACAAAATAAATTTCGAGCGCATCGCTCCGATCAACGGCAGTTGGAATTTCTTCCAAGCTCCGAAAGCGATTCTTCCTCCGAATTTAGCGGCTCTAAACAGGATCCACAGCCTGGACGGATATGACTCGTTGATGCATCGCGACACCGTGGCCATGTTGCAAGACGTCGACGGTGTTGATCGAGGAGCCGCACCCCCCTGAGAATGGCAACATGATGTTCATCAAGCCGAAGGCGGACTTCAAAAAGCTCGCCGATGCCGGGGTCACCGAGGTCTGGTCGCCCAAGGAAATTCCCGAACTTGGCCTGGCGACTCCCGATAACGGAATCCTAAAATACCGACTACTCGGGCCGGGACGCGCATCGACACCCCAAGGCGCAGCACGGATTGAAAGCGAGTCGTTTTCCCAGATCAAGCTGCATGCCACAGGACCGGGAAAACTCACCGTCCGTGAGCGCAATATGCCCGGATGGCTGCCGAAAGTCGACGGAGCTCACGCAACGATGGGAGGCACGACATGGATGGAAATCGACCTGCCCGCCGGTGAACATGAAGTGGAGTTGAACTATGTTCCGCCTGGATTGATGACGGGGGTAATGCTCGCCGCAGCCGCCTGGCTCATCGTATTATTGCTTGCTTTTAGGTCATTTCTGTTAGCAAGGGCAGGTCAAGCCCCGTCTTAGCCTTTTGGTTATCCACCAAGATGGATAAAAATAAGAGTAAGGTGCAGACCTGCGTATCGAGATGAGCCATTCACTACTGGATCCGGAACAAATAGGAGCCGACATTGGCGCTGGCCGATGGATGGTTGTTATTTACAACAACGAGTCCAACTCGATGGAAGAGGTTGTCGTCATTTTAATGTCTGCCACCGGATGCAACGCCGAAGAAGCACATATCGAGATGTGGGAGGCCCACACCTTCGGGAAGGCGCCGGTTCACTTTGCGGACCGGGCCAAATGCGAAGACGCCGCCGCGATTATCGCATCGATAGGCGTGAAGACGGAGGTCGCTCTCGAATGGAACGACTGATGACCGCCCCGGGAATCATCGAAAGGCCTGAGATCGCTGATTCGCACACGGGGAGTGGCGATCACTGGATCGTTACTGTGTACAACAACGAGTACAACACGTGGGACGAGGTCGTAAATATCCTAATGATCGCGACGGGCTGCTCCGAAGATGAAGCAGACATGGAGACGTGGGAGGTCGACAACCTCGGCAAATCCGTAGTCCACCATGGCGCGCAGGATGTTTGTGAGTCGGCCGCCGAGATCATTGCCCAAATCGGTATCCGTGTTGAGGTCTCGGAAGAGTAGAAAGGCCGGATGGCCGTTCGAATTCTTTAACAAAGCCGCACAGATCTGCGGCAAAATCGTAGATGAATTGGACATGAGTGTCTGTCGCGCCACTTATCGCATAAAACTGTTCGCGGTTCTTGGCCTCATCCTTGTGGCCGGGTTCGCTGCTGCACAAACCGTTGACGCCAACCCGAAGGTCAAGCAGGAGGTATTGGACAAGGTTGCTTCCATCCTTAGCCAGAGCGCATTTGTTCCGGGAATCGACTTCGGCAAATGGGACGGCTTTATCCAAGACGAAAAGCCGGCCATCGACGCCGCCAAAGACGATGACGAATTCCGAACCGCTGTCAATACCGCTCTGCACAAGTTCGGCGCCAGTCATGTCGTCCTGATGACCCCCAAGATGTCGCAAGTCCGCCGCACCGGGGCAAACGTCGGTGTCGGAATCAGCACCCAGGCGACGCCGGATGGCCTTGTCATCATCCGTGTCATCAAGGACGCGCCGGCGGAGAAGGCGGGCTTGATTGTAGGGGACACTATCACCGAAGTCGACGGGAAGCCGGTCAACCCGGCTCCGAACCTTTCCGGAGACGAAGGCACCGAACTGGCATTCAAGGTGAAGCACGCCGACGGAAAGATCGAAGATTACAAACTAACCCGTCAGAAATACTCAACCTTGCGCCCTCCTGAACTGCTTTGGGTCGACAAGGACACCGCTCAGCTCAAGATCTATTCCTTTGACCCGGGGTACGACAAGGCGAAAATTGTTGACTTCATGCGTGATGCGCTGAAGGCGAAAAACCTCATCCTTGATTTGCGATTCAATGGCGGAGGATCGGTTGCCAACCTCCAGCACTTGCTTGGATTGATGATTCCCGATAACAAGCCGATTGGCACCTTCATCAACCGAAACACCGTCTCCGATTACATCGAGAGTACGGGAGGAAACGGGACCGACCTGCAGGCTATCGCAGAGTGGAGCGAGAAAAAACTGCGCCCCATCCATCGAGATTTCACTCCGGTGTTTAGTGGGAAGATTGCGGTGCTTATCAATAAATTCTCGGGAAGCGCATCTGAAATTGCCGCCGCCGCTCTTCACGATGTAATGGGTGCTCCCGTGATCGGGACAAAGTCTGCCGGAGCTGTACTGGCATCGGTAATTGAGCCGGCTGCCGACGGTTTCATGCTTCAGTATCCGATTGAGGACTATGTGACGATCAAGGGCCTTAGACTTGAGGGTCTTGGCGTAACCCCCGATATCGATGCCCCCGAGCTCAATATCCGAACTCCCAACCCGCATGATGATGCGATCGACAAGGCCATGGCATACTTCGGCCAAGCGAAATCGGGCATTTTGGAGCACCGCTAGTGCGTTCAAAGAGGCTCCTTGGCGTATTGCTGTTGGCAGGGCTAACCGCGTCCGCGATGTGCCAGTCAGTCGAGCTGAATCCGCTTGCGAAGCAGGAGGTCATCGACCAAATTTCGGATGTTCTGACGAAGACGGCCTTTGTTCCGGGGCTGGATTTCAAGAAATGACCCGACATCATCAAGGAAGAGCAGCCCGCGATCGACGCCGCCAAAACTGACGATGAGTTCCAAAGGGCGGTTAACCGTGCGCTCCGTAAGTTTGGCGCGACCCACACCGCGCTGACCTCACCTCGAGTCGCTCAGATGATGGAGAACGGCGAGACGGTCGGTGTTGGCATCAGCTCACAACGCACTCCAGAGGGCTTACTTGTCACCCGCACGATTCCCGATGCGCCGGCTGAGCGAGGCGGCATTGTCGCCGGCGATGTGGTTATCGCTGTGGACGGCAAATCTTCGGTGAGTGGGGCAGCGATTGCCGGCAAGGAAGGATCGGATGTCACCCTCACCGTCCGTCACGCCGACAAGAGCACCGAGGATTACATCCTCACCCGCCGAAAATATTCAACCGTCCGCCCCGAGGAACTCACTTGGATCGACAAAGACACCGCAAAACTTACGATTTACTCGTTTGACTACACCTACAAGCCCGACCGGGTCGAGCAATTGATGAAGGAGGCGGAGGAAAGCAAGAATTTGATTCTCGACCTCCGCGATAACGGCGGTGGAACGATTACCAACTTCCGGAGGCTGCTCGGCTTTTTCGTTGCCCCATCCAAACCGATCGGCACCTTTATCGACAAGCGGATGGTCGACGACTACTTGGCGGCCGCGAAGGGCGACCCGAAAGATCTGGCAAAGATCGCTGAATGGTCACCGCGAAAGCTTCGCGCGATCGCCAGCGAGACCTTGCCGGTTTACAAGGGCCGCGTCATCGTCCTGATCAACGGCATTTCCGGCAGTGCCTCCGAAATCGTCGCCGCCGGTCTGCGCGACGCGATCGGCGCGACGGTAGTAGGCACGAAATCGGCCGGCGCCGTGCTTGTCTCGCAATACATTCAAGCCACGAACGGCTTCATGTTCCAGTACCCGGTTTCCGACTACGTCACTATCCACGGCAACCGACTGGAAGGCGTTGGCGTCACCCCCGACGTCATCGTCTCCGACCCGAAAATTCACCTCCCCAACTCCCCCGACGAAGCCGTCAAAAAAGCCCTAGAACTTTTTGCCAAAGCCAACTAACACTGGGAGCGCGGAATTCATTCCGCGTAGGTGTCCCCCGATTCATCGGGGCGCGGCATACGCCGCCGCACGCAGGCGGAATGAATTCCGCCACACCTACGCGGAATAAATTCCGCGCCCCCAGGGGTGGGTTACTTGGCTTCGATGGGGACGCCGCCAAGAGCGCCGACGGCGAAGAAGCAGTCGTCCTTGTTGACCTTCTCGATGGTGACCTCGCCTTTGCCGGCGTCGACTTCGCGGGACGCCTTCCAAACCGGGCTGCTCGTCTCTCGCCAGTAGACGACGTACTTCTGGCCGGGCGCCGCCTTCCAGCGGACGATCGTGTCGTGAGCTTGCCTCGGCGCCATGCGCACGTCGACCGGCGTAGGATCGGCATCGGCGAGTGCGGCGGCCGAGATGAGGTTCAGCCGCGCGACATTGGCGACGTAGTTGAAGTCCACAAACTGGATCAAGTCGTCTTTTGTATGCTGCCGTGAGAACTCCTCGAAGACCTCGGTGAAGCGAACCGCATTGAATCCCTCGGCATTAAACGATGTGTGGTCGCCTCCACGCTGGAACCGATCGCGGCGAAAGACGAGGATCGGAGAAAACCGGCCAAGCTTTCCGCGTGAGTTCCACTCGATGAATCGCGCCAACTCGCGGCTGTTATGGGTTGGGCTCTCCTCGCTAAAGATCCGTACGTGCCGCTTATCGGATTGCCCGTTCAGGCTGACGCTCGCTCCAACGATGTCGCTGCTTAGCACGGCATCGACTTTCCATCCTTCCGCCTTTGCTCGCTTCGCCAAAGCCCGCGATCCCAAAAGGCCCTGCTCCTCGCCGCTAAACGCCACGAAAACCAACGTGTTCTTCCATTTCCGGGTCGCCATCACCCGTGCGCACTCCAATGCCTGGGACATTCCGCTCAAGTCGTCATTCGCCCCGGGTGCGATGGCATCTAGGTTTGAGACATCCTGCATGTTGATGGAATCGAAGTGTCCACCGACAATGATCCGCCGATCCGTCTCGCCAGGCAGTGTCGCCACGACTTCGACGACCTCTTTAGCCACCGGCACACGCGCCATTCTCGGAGCCGTATACTTCATGATCTCCACCTGTAACCCGGGGATCTTTCGGTATTGATCGGCGATGTACTCGGCGGCTTGGGTTAACGTCGCATTATTCGTGTTTCGGTTTGGCATTGCCGAAAGGTGCGCTACAACTTCCCGCATGTTGTCCGGCTGAATCTGCCTTGCGAGGTCGACCGGCATTTGAAGGAGGGCGGCAAGGGAAAGGGCAAGCACCATACACGGCTTTTACCCCGTGAAACGGCTAAATTACAGTGTTTGCCACAACGGTCGACTCGGAGGTCGAGATCACTACACGATTCTTACCTTGGCGCTTCGCGTCGTAGAGGCACTCATCAGCTCGAAGGATGAGGTCATCGATCGTCTTGTCCTGGGCCTCAAATTGAACACAACCGAAACTAGCGGTCAATTTCTTTACCTCGGAGTGGCGGTTGAGTTTGTCCACGAGGCGTTGGGCATACTTTGACGCATCCATCGCCCCGGTGTTTATTAGGATCACCGCAAACTCTTCGCCGCCGTACCTTGCGACATAGTCCGAATCTCGCGATTCGTCGACCAGCATCTTCGCGAACTGGCGAAGACGCTCATCGCCTGCCGGATGGCCATAGCGGTCATTGTAGGCCTTAAAGTCGTCCACGTCGCAGAAGATGATCGACAGAGGGTAATCGTATCTCCGCGCCCGCCTCGCCTCTTCCGATAGTTTTTCATGAAAAGCGCGGTAGTTATAGAGCCCGGTCAACCCGTCAGTGGTGGCGAGCGCCGCCAGCCTTTGATTGAGGTTTTCAAGCTGCTCCTGTCTTTCATGCAGTTCGGTTTGGGCCAACCGGAGCTCCCGGACCTTTTCTCGAAGTTCGATCTCGGTTTCCACTTGGGTAGAAACATCATGGATCGACCGAATCAGCTCAATCGGATCGCCTAGAGGTCCGCGCCGGAACACGACACTTCGAATCTGGAACCACCTCCATTCGTCGTTGGCGGTTCTTATCCGGCAAGTGGTTTCCACAACATCGTCGTCGGAGGATTCACGGATCGCCCAACGGTGGACTTCGCATGCTTGGGCGTCCTCGGGATGTACCAAATCGCACAGAGAAAGCAGCCCGTTGGCAAAAATATCGGGCGGATATCCAAGGTCGGCAAGAAAATCCCGGTTTTGATACGAGATCGTCGTCTCGTTGATGTCAACGACATAAACGTATTCCGGAAGGGACCTCGCAAGCTTCTCGATGAACATCTGGTCGTCAACAAGCATCTTGCCCGCAACCTTGCGGTCGGAGATATTGCTTGTCGTCACCGATACACCGTCGCCCTGAGCTGCCCCACTTTCGCTTTCACTTAGCAGTAATTCGGTGACTTCCCTGGTATTTATATCAGCCAATGGGCCTACAGGCCCAGGAGACACACGACTAGCACGCCGGGATGGGACGTCAAGGTTTACGCTTGAGTCGACCATCTCAGTTTGAGGTTCTACAACAGCACTGCTCAACAGACGATTGGGGTCCATCGGGGCAAAATGGAATCAATCAAACATCAACCTGCAGCGTCGTTAAAAAATACGCAGCGGGCATCAGCCCCTATTTAATCATGTTCGCCAATAAATTGCAAGCACCCGCACTGGGGGCGCGGAATTCATTCCGCGTAGGTGCCCCGGAATTCATTCCGGTCCCCAGGGAAGCCTAATCCGGCCCTATATCTCGTCGTCATCAACCGTCCGGCCGACATCATATCGAGGCGCCATCCCAAACAACGCATCGACGTCCATGACGTTGATCAAAACCTCGCGGGGACGAGGACCGTCTCTAGGACCGACCACGCCGCGCTCTTCCATCATGTCCAGCAGGCGAGAAGCGCGCTGGAATCCGATCGAAAACTTCCGCTGCAGCATCGAGGTAGATGCCTGACCGCGCTCGACAACCCACCGTATGGCGTCTTCCCAGAATGGATCGACCTCTTCGCCGAAGTCGCCGCCATCTTTCGCAGCGTCGTGTACCGCGTCCTCCGCGGGATTCAACACATATTCCGGCTGCTGCTGTGCACGCCAGAATTTGCAGATCGCGTCGATCTCCTTTTCGGAGACATAGCATCCCTGAACTCGGAGCGGTTTGATCGCATCGATCGGTTGGAACAGCATGTCTCCCTTTCCGATCAGGTTTTCGGCGCCCTTCGAGTCGATAATGGTGCGCGAGTCGATTTGCGAAGCCACGCTAAAGGCGATTCTCAACGGAATGTTCGCCTTGATAATTCCGGTGATGACGTCCACGCTCGGCCGTTGAGTCGCGATGACCAGGTGGATTCCAACCGCGCGTGCGAGTTGGGCGAGCCGCACAATCGTCGTCTCGACCTCGGCGCCGCACTGAATCATAAGGTCGGCCAACTCGTCGACGATAACGACAATATACGGCAACCGATCCTGGAAGGACGCCTTGGCATTCCAACCATCGATGTTGCGGACCCCATCGTTGCTGAACATGTCGTAGCGGCGATCCATCTCTCGCCAAACCGCTCTTAATACACCAGCCGCTTCCTTGACATCCTTGATAACCGGGCACATCAGGTGAGGAATATGGTCGAACAGCGTGAGCTCAACCCGCTTCGGGTCGATCATCACGAGCCGAACTTCCTTCGGCGTGTTCCGCATCAAAAGGCTGGTGATCAGCGTCGCAAGGCCGATCGACTTTCCGGAGTTCGTCGCGCCACCGATGAGCAGGTGGGGCATCTTCGTTAGATCGGCATACTTGTTGACGCCGCTGACGTCCTTGCCGAGGGCGACGCACAGTCGCGAAGGGTGGTTTCGGAATTCGTGAGTATCGCAAAGTTCCCGCAAGGTAACGATCGTGGGCGACGAGTTCGGCACCTCGACGCCGATCGCAGCTTTGCCAGGGATCGGGGCCTCGACGCGAACTTGAGACGCTGCCAAGTCCATCGCGATGTTGTCGGCCAGCGCGGTAATTCGGGCGACCCGAATACCGGGGCCTAGTTGGATTTCGTACCGGGTCACGGTCGGGCCGGTAGCGACTTCGACGACGGTGGCATCGATACCGAACTGATCGAGGGTGCCCTCCAGGGTTTCGATATTCTTCTGCATCTCGGCCTGGCTTCGCTTCGGGTTGAGAACCGCTTCCGCCAAGAGGTTGATCGGCGGCATGTCGTACCCCTCTTTTGGCATCGGGGTGTCGGCAGACAGGGTCGGCAGGCCGCCCTGAATGGTTTCTTCCTTCCTCGAAGTCTTCTTGCTTGGCGTCACCACTTCCGGCATCGATTCGAAGTCCGGCTCGGGATCCTCCATAACGACCCCTTTAGCTCGAACCGGTCGCTCGACGCCTGCCGCCTCGAGGCTCTTGCGGACCGACTTGACGCGGTCTTCAGGCGTTTGCTGCGACCTCGGACGGTCGAGGGTTAATTCCCTTGTCTTGTCTCGAAGGGTAATCGCCTTCGTCTTGGTCGACGCGAGCATGACCCGGATTGGAACATCCACACATAAAACCATGCCGCTAAGCCCAAGCGCTGTGAGCCCCACCGGTTTGGCAGACCCAAGCAGCGAGGCGAAGATCCATCCGATAACGGCGCCCACGTACCCGCCACTCAGTTTGATGGCCTGAGGGTCGAAGTAGTCTCCCCCAACCGTTCCTGCAAGTGCGCCGATCAAGGTCAGGAAGATCAGCGTCGCGCCCCAGGTGAGATGAGTCACGCTTGGCGATTCGCCCTTGACTAGGCAAACTCCACCGGTGGCAACAAGGAATGGAACTGCCCAAGCTCCTTTGCCGAACATGATCCGGCAAAACGCACCGAGGGTTGACCCAATAAGGCCCGAATCGCGAGAGATCAAGGCGACGACGATGATAATCGCAATCGCGAACATCAGAATCCCGGCAATGTCGAATCTGCGGTGTGAGCGTACAACCTCACCCCGCACCTTTGCCGAAACCGGCTGCCTGGCGCTAACCTTCATCCTTGACCTACTTTATACGCCAATCCTTGGCGCTACCCGCATTATAGCTTGGTTTACGAATTACGCAATTAGAAGAGTAAGGGTTTTTCCCGAGCCTTAATTGCCAATGCTATCGCAACGCAGGACATGCACATCCACATCGCAGTACCGCCGTAGCTCAAGAAGGGAAGCCAGAGGCCCACGACGGGGAGGATGTGCAGCACCATTCCGATGTTCACGAACATGTGAAAGGCCATCGCGGCAAAGATGCCGGCGATGATGGTCTTATAGTACGGATCGGTTGCGAAAAACATGATCAGCCACAGCCGATAGAAGAAGAAGGCGTAGGCGGCCAGAACCAACGTGCAGCCGATTAGGCCACCCTCCTCTCCAACAACAGTAAATATAAAATCGTCGTGCTGCTCAGGAATGAAATGGCCGGCCTTTCGCTCGCCGTTCTTCCACCCGACGCCCTGAACCCCGCCTAACGCAAAGGCAATCGCCGCCTGATCGGTTTGGTAGTTCTTCCCCTTCGCATCGTCCGCACTCATACCGAGCAGCCGCTTCACTTGGTAAGTCGGCAGGAATTTCGGTGCATTTGGGATCGAAATCGCCCAAACCAAGCCGCCGCCGATTGCCAGAACAACGCCAACTGTCATCGCAAGGTACTTGGCCGGAACCCCGGCAATACCGGAGACCGCGAACCAGATCACCATCAAGACCATCGTCGCCCCGAGGTGCGGCTGGGCAAGCACGAGAATCGCAGGGACGCCGACGTGAAGCAATCCAAGGCCAAATGTGGCTGGGCTCCGAATCGATTCCTGCCTCTTGGCGTAAAAGG
>Ga0206892_1057_pt1 | contig 12258 bp, 4 predicted proteins | sample Alteio_BWOrgHeat_56_FD_153257 | JGI IMG/M metagenome (GOLD analysis project Ga0206892, IMG submission 153257) | Enriched cells from forest soil in Barre Woods Harvard Forest LTER site, Petersham, Massachusetts, United States - Alteio_BWOrgHeat_Nextera8 ... | reverse complement strand
CTGTTAAGAGGTACGATCACTGGGTTCCTGATTCCCCCTCAGGGATCTGAGTCCTGCTGAGGACGTTTATTTCTCAGGCTCTCTGGCCTTATCCCAGGTTTAGCTTCAAGTCCCGGCGAAGAATCTCCGCTAGGGTACGTCCGCGTGGAATGGTAACTGCGGATTTGCTCCAGCTATCGACAATGTGCACTCAACGGCATTCAGTCTTAGTTCGTTATCCATGATTGTAAAAAATAGCGATTGTTAAGGAGGGGGATCTATGAAGGTAGGTACAAGGTTTGTGATGTTGGCCGCGATTGCGGCCTTGGTGGTGATTGCTGGGGTCGTGCCGGTTCTGGCTCAGAGCCCAAACTTTCCGAATTTTGGCGGTTCTCTAACCAGCTTGACGCTCAATGGGAACGCCGCCCAGAACGGCAACGTTCTGCGTCTGACTCCAAATCAGTTGGACCAGGCCGGCTCCGCCTGGTTCAACATTCAGCAGCCGGTGGCTGGCACTTTTTCGACCACCTTCACGTTTCAAATAAGCGGGGCCAACACTACGCAGCCCGGATGTGCACCGGACCAGTTCGGCTTCTGTCCCGCGGATGGCTTTGCCTTCCTGATTCAGAATTCGCCGACTGGAGCGAATTCAGGACTGGCTGCGCTCGGCCCCGACGGTTGCGGAATCGGATTTGGCGATAGCTCGACTGGTTGCACCCCTCCTACAGGCGGCATCACGAACAGCGTCGCAGTGGAGTTCGACACTTTCCAAAACGGCGATGATCCTAGTAACAACCATGTTGCAATTCAAAGCTGCCAGACGTCCTCGAATACCCGAGACCCGGGGATCTGCCGCATAGCCGACAATCCCAATTTGCAGACAACCGGAGCCGTAACCACCACTGGCTCCACGACAGTGACCTGGGCGAGTGGCAATCAATTTAATACTGCTTGGGTGCCGGGAACTACCATCCTGATCAATGGATCTCCCTTCTCCATTGCGAGCGTTGGCAGCGCGACGTCGTTGACGGTGACGGTTGCGCCTCCGGCATTCTCGACACCGACTCCCTACTCGGTTGCGATCAATATGGCCGACGGAAACCCGCATCAGGTGACCATCACCTTCGCGCCACCAGTCATGGGAGTCAGCACCGGAACCCTGGATGTAATCCTGGACAACACCGATTTGTTCCCGCCCACCAACTCGAATCCCACGGGCGGCGTCCCATTCGACATGACATCGATTTCGTTGAATAGCGGCAATGCGTGGGTTGGGTTTACAGCGGGAACTGGCGGGGCGGACGACAATCAGGACATCCTGAGCTGGACATTCACTCCACAAACTCAGACCGCTTTGGTTACGGTCAACCAGCAATCCACGCTTAACTTCCAGAACACCGCCCAGCAGAACGTTTACGATTACACTTCGCAGCTGACCAGCGGTGCGCCAACCACCGTACAGATCAAGCCCATTCTGATGACGCAACCGGCATGCAACGTTATCGTGCAGAAAAGTTTCTGGCCGGCTCACTGCTTCGTCTATAACAACGCCGAAAACTCAGGGATGGATGCCGCGGTCATGTTCGAGGTTACTTGCCCGCAGTCTCCAGGCGGCACCTGCGGTTCGAGTTCCAACCAAGACTTTTTTGCGGAGCTGGGAACCGACTTCCAATTCCAAAGATCTGACAACCCGCTATTTACCTATCCTGGAATCTTCGGGCTTCTGAATCCATTTCCGGGATGGCTCAAAGGAGATGGCGGCCCCGATCCCTTGCACCCCTGCACTCCGCCCACAACCGGCGCACTATTCCAGAGCAATCAGGTTGACACCTTCTTTATCGACGGTGGCACAACCAGAGGCAAGGGCAATGGTGGCGCATCATGCTGGGTAGCAACCTATGACACACCGGGTGAGCTTCCCCCAGGGATCAAAATAACCTCGCCTACATATACGACCTACACCAAGGGCCAGTCGGTCACAGCGTCGTACAGCTGCAACAACCCGACGACCTCCAAACCTGCCACCAACCCGACCGGACCGTACCTGACGGCCGCAAGCTGCACGCAGAGTACGGGCGTGCAAGGCGCGTGCACTCCAACCTTGAATGGGCTGTCATGCACAGGAACCGTTGATACTTCGAGCAAAGGGCCGCACCTGTTTACGGTCACGGCTATCGATAGCGGTGGAAATGCTAACGTGAACCTGGTTATTTACAACGTAAAATAGTTGGATTGAGCTTCGCGAGCATCTGCGCGGAGTAAATTAAAAGGGCGCCGCGAATGCGGCGCCCTTTCTTATGCGTCGGAGTATGTCCCTTAATTCTTGCCCGCTTGCGTCTCGCGGGTAGACTCGTCGTACATAGCCTTGAAGTCCGCGCGTTGTAGTATCTTCTCCGCTCCCGGGTCCTTTTTCATAGTATCCAGGAGGCGCAGAACCTCACGATAATTGTCCTGCGCCTCGCTGCCACTCCCGGACTCTCGCTCGATTCTCGCCAACAAGAAGCGCGCCCGGGCGCTCAGCGGTTGCTGCCCCAGTTTGTCTGAGAGCAGCAAAGCGCGCTCCAGTTCTTGTCGCGCATGCGTAGAGTCGCGGTTTTGCATCATCGCTTCCGCCAACGAGATCGAGGACTCAACGGAAACGTATTTGAGACCTTGCTCGTCCGCTTGCTGGATCAGTGGCCGCAAACTGGAGATAGCTTCCTGGGCGCGTTTCTCCTGAACCTCGACCTCCGCCAGGTTCGACTTGGCGATCACGATTGTGCCCGGTTCTTTGCTGCGCGTGGCAGCTTGCAGGGCTTGCGCATACCAGGAATGAGCGGACTTGAAATCTCCACTGTAAAAGAAGGCGTCGCCCTGGAATCCCAGAGCATCGGCGAGCACGCTATCGTTTTTCAACTCACGCGACAGGCTGAGAGCCTCGTCCAGATCGCTTTTCGCTTCATCTCCACGTCCCGCGAGAATCAGCGCTTTCGCGGTTCCGCCCAGCACCCGGGCCATCCAAGGCGTCTGGTCTTTAATGTCGCGGAACGTCTTCAGCGCCTCCTGATTGGAGTTGATGGACGCGCCGAATCTTCCCTGATAGCCAAACAATGCACCCAGGCTGTAGGCCTCAATAGCCGCACCACGAGGGTCGTCGGTGCTGCGCCGCAAATCCAGTGCTCGCAGGTAGTAAGCGATCGCCTGATCGTATTGGCCCATATCCGCAAGCGTGTAACCGAGATTGTGCACGGCCTCCACGATGTCTTGCGGTACCTTCGATTTTTCGCGCAACTGAAGTGCCTGCTGGAAGTAAGTCAGTGCGTCTTCGTATTGGCCTTTGTCTGCGTAAGCCCCTCCAATGTTGTTCAGGCAGATGGCCTGCAAACTCTCATTTCCCAGGTCACGCTGGATCTGGAGCGCTTCCTTATACATCTTCAGGGCCTGATCGTGATCGCCGAGATCATCATGGAAGCCGCCTAAATTGATCAGAGTGTCGCCCAGACCGCGCTTGTCGCCAATTTCACGCTGCAGCTGAAGGGCCTCGTCGAAGTTAGCCAGTGCGTCTTTGGTTTTGCCGAGCGCTGCTTGCGCCGTAGCCATCTGCGTTAGGCTCAATGCAAGACCACGCTTTTGACCGATGCGCCGCCAGATAGCTAAGGCCTGTTCTTCATTGCGCAGATCTTCTTCGGGCTTGCTCAACATTCCATAAGCTACTGCCATGAAGTGTAAGCTGGCAGCCTGCTGCTCCTGATTGTCCATTTGGACGGCAAGAGTGTAGGCGCGACTCAGGGGGTCGAGACTGCCCTGCGCATCGCCACTCTTGATGGCAACCCGCCCCAGTTCAAGCGTTGCGGCAACATCTTTCGGGTTCGTCGCCAAAAGTTTCTGGTAGTATTCGCGCGCCTTGACCAGATTCCCAGAATCCTTGTAGAGACTGGCCAGCGCATACTCCACATCCGAGTTATCTGGCGAAGCCTTGGCGAGTGTTTCGTAAGCCTTGATCGCCTCCGGATAATCTTTGGTTACTTGGGAGCGAATGGCAGAGATCATGTACTTCTCGGAGACTGGCAGGTTCTGGCTCAATGCCACGGCTTTTTGGGCGGACTGCTCGGCCTCACTGTCGTAACCCAAGCTGCTATAGGTTTGTGCGAGCCTGGAAAAAGCCAGCGCGAAATTGGGGTCAGCCTTGGTCGCCGCTTCGAACTGCTTCTGCGCTTCCAGATTCTTGCCATCCCGTTGCAGGCCTACTCCCTGGTTGTAATCGCGTAACGCGTCCACCGAGGTTGATGTAATTTGGAACGAGCTAGCCTTCAATTCCTTGAGTACGTTCTCGGGGAGTGCGAGTTTCTGGCGAATGGAATCCGCCAGACGGTCAACCGCTCCCGGAATTTCTTTTTCGCTAGCGACATCGATCTTCAGCGGAACCGTGCGTCCGCTCTTGGTGTCTTGCAGTGTGGCGTCAATACGGATCTGATCGCCAAACCTGGCGTACTGGCCCCAAACCACGCGGTCGGCCGTGCTGAAATCAGCCACACGACGAATCACCGTCGGATCGAGAACGGTGGTCGAGGAAATTCGCAGGTCGGTAAATATCTGATGCAGGCGGTTGGGACTCACGGTGCGCAGTTGCGATGACTGGCCCACATCGGTGCTCAGCATTTCCGCCAGACTCGACCCCAGCCAGTCCAAGCTCGGATCGCCAGAAGCATTGCGAAAAGGCAGGATGGCTAGCGATACGGCTGGAGCTGCACTGGTCTGAGCCGGCGCGGGAAACAACTTGTCTCGAAATCGATATCCGCCGATCGCAAGAATTAACGCGACTACGCCTGCGATGATCGACGGCCACGGGATGGTCTGACCCCAGGGACCAACCTTAGGCTGAAAGCGAAGTGTCGCGCCGGCGAGATTGCCCTGCCACGCCTCCAAGTCCGCATAAAGCTCGGCGGAGGTCTTGTAGCGTACTTCGAGATCCCGCTCCAAACATCGGCCGACGATATTGCTCAACGACTCCGGAATCGCGTTGTCCAGATCATAGGCGGGAGCCGCCGTTTCCTGCGTACGCTTGAGCAAGCTGGCGACCGCGCTATTTGCCTTGAAGGGCATTTGCCCGGTCAGCATTTCGTAGAAGATGAGGCCCAGGGCATAAATATCGCTGCGCTGATCCAGAGCTTTGCCCAGCGCCTGTTCGGGAGACATATATTCCATGGTCCCGACCAAGGCGCCGCTCTGGGTCATTCCGTCACCTTCGAGCGTGCGTGCGAGGCCAAAGTCCATCACCACGATTCGGCCAGCCGTATCCCGCATGATGTTCTGCGGCTTCAGATCGCGATGGATTACGCCGACGCTGTGCGCGGCTTCCAGAGCCTTGCAAACCTGCTGGATAATCTCGACCGCCTCTGGCGGCGCGAATTTTTTCTTCTCATGGATGAGGGTCAAAAGATTTTCTCCCTCGACATACTCCATGGTGATGAACTTCATGCCCTCGGCTTCACTCAGGTCGTAAATGCGGATCACGTTTCGATGAGTGACCTGGTGAGCCAGCAGCAGTTCCTGCTTAAAGCGATCGACAATAGCGCGGTCGCGAGCCAGATCCGGGCGAATCACCTTGAGTGCGACGGTACGGTTCAGTTCCCTGTCCGTAGCCTTGTAAACCGCACCCATGCCGCCCTGTCCAAGCATCTGGACGATCTCATACCTCTGCGCCAAGACGACGCCAGTGGGGAGAGTGGACTGAATGAATTCAGCGATCGACGCAGGTGGCGTCCCTGCATTGCGAGGTGGAGGAAAAGGAGAAGACGGCAACGAGCGGTCAACTAAGGTTGGGCTGTCGGGGGAAAAGATCTGGGTGGGAGCATCGGCGGGATGTTGCATCCCAGAAGAAGAACTCTCGCCTTCCGCAGGCGTGCGAAGGCCAGCGGCATCGTCCCTCTGCCGATCACGCCCTCCTCCGTCCCCCCCCATGAATTCGCCTCAGGGACATGTTAGCGCAAACGGGCCAGCAGAGGGGTTTACAAACAAAAGCACTCACCTTTTCCGCGGAGCCAGCTATACGGGCCCGGGACGCCCTGCCAATCAAACGCTGGCCGCAATGGCATAGGTTTCCCCGCTCCTGGTCTTGAACTCGATAACCGTGGGCTCGGGGCGGGTTATCTGAACTTGCCCACTTATGGAAGTAACGTGCGCAAAGCCACCCAAACCCCTAATTCTGCAAAGATTTCCCAGTTTTGAGACGATGGAAGCGGCAACAATTTTTCCGCCTTTCCAGTCGACATCCACCACGAAACCACCGCGTGCCCTGAAGCCTTTTGCCGAACCATCAGCCCAGGTTGCGGGTATGGCTGGCAGCAAATGGATCTCTCCGGCGTGGGATTGGAGCAGCATTTCGGCAATGCCGGCTGTCGCTCCCATATTCCCGTCAATCTGAAACGGCAGCGCATTCAGCAGGCTTCCGTAGGTTCCGCCTTCGGAATAGCTGGTTCGTTCCTCATCGACAAGGGTCAGTAATCTTTGCAGCTCGCGATAGGCGTATTCTCCATCGAGCAAGCGCGCCCGCAAACACATCTTCCAGGCCAAACCCCAACCCGGGCCTCCGTCTCCTCGAGAGGAGAGTAATCTAGCCGCCGCAGCCGCCAACTCGGGAGTTCCCGCGGGAGTAATCGAATTACCCGGATAGAGTCCCCACATCGGCGACATGTGCCGATGATGATCTTCGGGATCGTCCCAATCATCGAGCCATTCTTGCAGTTGGCCCCATTTGCCAATCTGCATCGGCGCAAGTTGCTGTCGCGTTTCCTTCACTTGTCGTCGAAAATCTTCGTCGACGCCAAGTATCTCGCTGGCTTGCGCGCATGCGTCAAACAAATTTCTCAGAATCTCCATGTCGATCGTCGGCCCCGCGCAGATGGTAGTTCCCTTCAAATGGAGATTCGTGACCTCATCCCAGAACGAAATATTTTCCGTAGGGCTATCTGGAAAGTGTTCCGGCGACATCGACGGGCAAGTCACCAGCCACTTCAGCGTGGGATGCTTCACCAAAGTATCGAGGAAGAATTGCGCTGAGCCTTTCATGAGTGGATAAAACTTCTTCAACTCCTCGACATCGGTGTTGAAAAGGTAGTGTTCCCAGAGATGCGTACACAGCCATGCTCCGCCGGTGGCAAACGTTCCCCAGGTTGGGCCATCCATAGGAGCGCATGCCAGCCACAAGTCTGTATTTTGGTGGAGCACCCAACCTCGCACTCCGTAATTCACTTTCGCAACGTGAGTTCCCGGTTCGACCGAATCGGCGATCAACTTGAAGAGCGGCTCGGCACATTCCGAGAGATTCGTCGTCTCCGCCGGCCAGTAGTTCATCTGCAGATTGATATTGGTCGTGTACTTGCTTCCCCAGGAAGGAATCGTTTGTTCGTTCCAGATGCCCTGGAGATTGGCGGGAAGGCAACCCGGCCGGGAGTCGGAAATCATCAGGTAGCGTCCAAACTGGAAATACAAAGCCACCATGCTGGGATCGTTGGATTCATGAAACTTCTTCAACCGTTCGTCGGTGGGCAGTTGCGCGTTCGCAGACGATCCCAGATCGAGGTGAACTCTTCGAAACAATCTTTGGTGCTCGGCGACGTGATCGCGTCGTAGTACTTCATAGGATTTGGAAGCCGCCAGCTCGATATCATTCTTGACCTTGGGTTCGGGATCGCCACTCGCGTCTTTGTAATTAATAAAGCTGGTTCGCGCCCCGATGAAAATGGTTGCCGCGTCGGCGCCAGAGATAATCAAAGTCGCCTCTCCGGCTGTGATCGTTCCCCCTTTCGTCACAATTCGGGCGCGCGTCTGATATCGAACTTTACCTTCGATCCCTTCGTCGGACATGGCTCGACCACGGGCAACGATTTCGTTGGGCAGCACCGCATCATAGATCGCGTCACCATCCTGCTGCGGCGAATTCCCGGCAATCAACGCCGCGGTGAAGGAAATCTTCCGTGGCTGGTCTGCGGTCAGATGAATCACGATCGCCTGATCGACAGGGCTGGCAAAGATCTCGCGCGAGAACGTGACGCCATCGATGCGGTAGGTCACGGTTACGATCGCTTCATCCAAATCCAACTGCCGCCGGTAATCGCTCATCGGGGCGGGCACGATTACGGTTTGGTCTGTCGCAAGCTGGCGCTGATGTTCGGTTGCCTGACTCTGCCCGGCAAAGGTTAGCCACAAATCTCCCAGCGGCTGATATTGCATCTGGGGAATCGCGAGCCCAAACATAGTGCGCCCAAACAACCGATGGGCTCTGAGATTTTCACCTGCAAAGACAAGACGACGAATCTCCGGCAGCGCCTCAGGTCCTTTCGGGTTGGTGGGATCGTAGGGGCCTCCGCTCCAAACCGTGTCTTCATTGAGCTGAATTCGCTCATTCGCGGTGTTACCAAAAACCATCGCGCCTAAGCGCCCATTCCCGATGGGAAGCGCATCGGTCCACTTCTTCGCAGGCTGCCGGTACCACAGCATGGTATTGCTGGAATTGGCAGCAGCCTTATTCTGGGCTTCATTTTCTTGCAATTTGGCCGAGAGCTTATCCGGAATGACAAGGCTGGCGGTGGAGGCGGCCAGGGTTCCGAGAAATTGACGTCGTCTCACGAATTGATCCGCAGTTTTCTTCTGCTGCGTGAGATTGGAAAATTGACCGCATTCCTGTCCCGTCGCCCATTCCGTTGCGCAATGTCAGAAGGGATTTCGAAAAGGGCACATGGCTTCTCTGTCGTGCTTGGCGGAAAGGATGGTCGAGCCAAATCGTCAGCACGTTGGGAAAAGGGGGTCAGGGCAACACAACCAAGACCGCCCACCACGAGTTCGCCAAAATCTCTTCGAGAAAAAGGTTTCATGTGAGATGGTTTCGCGTTATCCAGCCTCGAAGCCGTGCAGCGCGAATGCTATCACAACAAAAGTCTGTAACTCAGCTTCCGAAATTCGCTGGAGAGGCGAATTGACCGCAACAACGACCGGCCATTGATCAGTTTTGAGATGGGGACGCCACTTTGCTCCGCGCTCTGCGTTTCATTTCGTATAGGTCGCGATCTGCGGCTCCCAATAAAATTTCGACCTTATCGCCGTGCTCCGGGCAGACGGCAACCCCAATGCTCACAGAAAGTGTTGGCTGTTCGCCGTCGTCGGCCAGCCCATCAGAGATTCGTTGTGCCACCTGGCGAGCCGCCTCCCGCTCCGCTTCCGGAAGGATGAGCGCGAACTCGTCACCTCCGTGGCGCGCCGCCGTGTCAATGTCGCGGGAATGCACACGCAAAACACGCGCCAGCCTGCACAACGCCTGATTGCCAGACAGATGGCCGTGAGTATCATTGATGGTCTTCAAACCGTCCAAGTCGAGTAACAGAATGGCGAAAGATCTTCCGGTGCGGCTGTAGCGCTTAATTTCCACGTCGAGTTCATCCACGAGCTTGCGGTAGTTGGCCAAGCCCGTCAAGGGATCGATCACGGCGAGACTTCGAGCTTGTTCGACGGCGCGCTGCCGCTCCGCAAACACCGCCGCCAGGCCCAACGTCATCACCGCAACGACGCCCATGAATGCCTGCAATAGAAGAAAAGACTCATTCTGAGTTTTTCTCACAAAGGGACCGAGGCCGTGCAGCGTACCCCAGATCGCCATGGCTGAGAGCAAGAGTGTTGCGGTAGCAGCTTCCCGCTGGCCAAACCTATACGAGGCCCAGATGAGAACAGGAATGCACAGGTACTCCAACGGATAGTTGCTGCTTTCCGGAAACAGAAATCCGGAAAACACAATTCGACCGACCACGACCAGGCATACCAATAGAACCAGCGCCTCACGACATTGCGCCTTACTCCACCGTAAGCGCGGTGCCGCGGCCCACAAGATCAACAGCGGAGCCACGATCACATCGCCAGCCGCATCTCCCAGCCACCAGGTAAGCCACACCGGTCCGTAAGCCGCCCATGAAGCGAATCCGGCGAGGCAGAGGCTGGTGACGCCGAATGTGGCAGCGATCCCGGTACTAAGCATTCCCGCGAAAATTGCGAACTTGATGGTGTCTTGTTCGCGATCAAAAGCTTTGCGTCCACCCGCCAGCTTCGTCACCAGATAGGCGCCGGTGAGCGCTTCGAGAGTATTTCCCGTAGCAATGCCGATCGAGGTTGCGACCGATCCCGCAGTCGTTAAATTCACCAGGAACGCGCCCAGGAGGACGCCGGGCCAAAGGTCGTAGCCGCCAATCAGGAGAGCCGCCAGCGCGATTCCGGCGGGAGGCCAAACCGCGGTCGCGCTGGGGTGAACGCGGGCCATGGCCAGCCCCAGCTTTCCGGTGACGAAATACACCAGGGCAAGAATCGCAATTGCGACTGCCCTGTTCTTATTTTTCGCGGACATCGACTTCACAGTTGGGTGCTCAATTCAGCCCCGCGGACTTGAGCGTCTGTTCCAGTGCCCCCAGAAACTATGGCAGCACTATACCTGATCGCGGTCTGGAGCAAGAATCCGGCGCAACAAAATAGCAGACGGGCGAGGCCTCGCTCCACAAAGCGGCCTTGAGAGTCTCAGGATTTAACGTCGCCTCCCCGGAACTTTGTTTGTAGAGGCCACGTACCCTAATTGCAGCGACCGAGAAAGCGAGGGATGTTCGTGATTTATTATCTTGGCATTGGTGACTGGGAGGCGAGACAAACGTCTCAGCCTGTGAGGTTAGCGCTGTAGGTCAGGGTTATGCGTAAGCCTCTTCACCATGCATTGGTTTGGGAGCGAACATGAACTTCTTAAAAGATATTGCTTTCGCACTTCGAGGGCTGCGTAAGGATTTGCCTTTCGCCCTGGTAGCGATCTTCACCCTCGCACTCGCCATCGGCGCGAATAGTGCCATCTTCAGCGTGATCAATTCCGTATTGCTTCGTCCTCTTCCCTATAAGAACCCTGAGCGTATCGTGCGCCTGTGGGAGGCTCGTGATGCGTTTACCGGCAGCGTTTCCTGGCCCAATTTGCAGGATTGGCGTCAGCAAAACACCAGCTTCGAAGGACTGACCGCGATTCGCCTCAAAGATTTGACATTGCGCGCCGACGCGAATCCGCAACACTTATCCTCTGCGTCTGTGACCTCGGAATTCTTCAAGGTGCTGGGAGTTCAACCTCTGCTCGGCCGCACTTTCCTTCCCGGCGAAGACCAACCCGGATCCGGCAAAGTGGTTGCTCTGAGCGAGGGACTGTGGCGTGGACAATTCGGCTCTGACCCCACCGTGATCGGGCAGACGGTTACGCTGAGCGGAGAAGCATACACGGTTATTGCGGTCATGCCGGCGTATGTGGATTTTCCGGCTCCGGGGGTGCAGGCGTGGGTACCGCTGATCCCGTTGCCCGGCGAACAGTCCGACCGGGGCGCGCACATGTTCGAAGTGATTGGGCGTCTCAAGCCGGACGTTTCCATCGAGCAGGCTCGCCGCGAGATGGTATTGATCGCACGACGCATCGAGCAGCAATTTCCTGACATCCAGGTAGGCCGATCGGTGCAGATCGTCAATTTGCAGGAACAGCTGGTACGCAACACGCGACCCACTTTGATCGCGCTCTTTGGCGCGGTGGGTTTCGTGCTCCTGATCGCGTGTGCCAACGTGGCGAACCTGCTCCTTGCGCGAGCTACTGCGCGGCGGCGCGAGATTGCGATTCGCACTGCGCTGGGCGCCTCCCGTGCACAGTTGTTATTTCAATTTCTCACGGAGAGCGTCTTGATTGCTCTCCTCGGCGGCATGGTTGGCATCGTTCTTGCGAAGATCGGCATGGCCAGCCTGATTGCATGGGCGGGCCCGTATCTGCCGCGGGCGCAAGAAGTGACTCTCGACTTGCGAGTGCTGGCGTTTTCGGTCGGCCTTTCGATACTTACCGGCGTGATCTGCGGGATCATCCCTGGCTGGCAGTCATCGAAGGAAGAAATTCAGCTGGCGCTAAAACAGGGAGGCACGTCAGCAGGCAGTCCGCAGTCGAACTGGGCTACCGGACTCTTGGCGATTGGAGAAACCGCCGGAGCGGTGATTCTGCTGATTGGCGCCGGATTGTTCATGAAGAGCGTTCTGCGCCTGGAACACGTCGATCCCGGATTTCAGGTGCAGAACGTAGTTACCATGAAAATGGCTCTGCCGCCCGACACCTACAAACCTGAAGCCGCGGCCCGTTTTTATACCGACCTACGCCAGCGCGTGGCGCAGCTTCCGGGCGTCCAGGCGGTCGGTGTCATCAATCTGTTGCCGATCGAGAGCTATGGTTTTAACGGCAGTGTCGACGTTGAAGGACTGCCGCAT
>Ga0206892_1056_pt1 | contig 12281 bp, 7 predicted proteins | sample Alteio_BWOrgHeat_56_FD_153257 | JGI IMG/M metagenome (GOLD analysis project Ga0206892, IMG submission 153257) | Enriched cells from forest soil in Barre Woods Harvard Forest LTER site, Petersham, Massachusetts, United States - Alteio_BWOrgHeat_Nextera8 ... | reverse complement strand
GACTTGAAAGCGCGCAGAGCAGCACCATCAGGGTGTAGCTGCGCGCATCCTGCGAGTATTGGACATGATATGCGTTGACCGCAAGCAAGCTGGCCGCGATCAATCCCACGCGAGCGTCAAAAAGACGCCGCCCCAGCCAATAAACTGCCGGGATGGAAGCTACCGCAAACAGTACGGAGAGCGTCCGAATGAAATACTCGCTGCCTCCGAAGTGCAGCCAGAAATGAAGCAAGAAGTAATACAGCGACATGTTGGCTTCGCGGCGCCACAAAATGCGGACAAAGTTGTACCAATCCAGCCGCGCAATGGCCACGCTAACGCCTTCGTCGAACCAGAATGGCTTAGTGACCAGGCCGTGAAAGCGCAGCACCGCTGCTACAACGGTGATCACGGCAAGCGTGACCACTTCCGAGATCGAGGAAGCACGCGGAGGTGCTGCGGAGGCTAGGGCTTCACCCGGCATTTCGCCTGCGACAGTCACGGTGGAGGTCATTATTACGCGGTCGAGGGTACGCGAAAAAACGGCACGCGAAAGAATGTTACGCGAAAGAGAGGATCACGAACTCAGAACAATTTCTCGTTCCGCCGCAGATTGCCTAGCGCGCCCAGATTCGCTAACGCAAACGTGAAGCGATACTGGTTCTCATTGCGCACCGATCCCAGCGCGAAACGCCGGAATTCCACGCTGACGCCACAACAGTCCCAGTTGTAGGTGCTCTGCACGGCCGCGTACTGCAAGAATCCTTGTTTCGCATCGAAGCCAATATTGGTCGCGGCACTTAGACCCCTTTTATTGGTGTGACCGTAGCCCAGGAGAAGCCGGAATTGATTGAAAAGTTGAGGCGGGAAAATGAGAGTCGATGCCTGGGTTTCGCCCGGGACCTGCAGGTAAGCATCGCCTCCGCCAATGGTGAAAGATCCGACGCGATAGTTCGCCAGAACAGTGCTGGCATCCACGCCACCCAGCTTGAAATCATAGTCGACATCCCATTCGATGTCGGTCCGTTCGCTGGTCTGAACGCGCAGCCGTGAGATCAGCGGCGAAAGATGGCGAGCGTCGGTCAGGAATGAAACGCCCGTCAGATCGACCGTGTTGGCGAAAACGTTGCTGCGCCCAGGCGTCAGCGCCCCTCCGAATGTGGGGTCGATAAAATATTTTTGCGCCAGCTCCCAGGTTACAACCTCGCGCACTTGTGGTCCCGTGCCGCAAGGTGGATCCGCCGCCTGGTTTGCCCGTTCCCACGGCACCCGAGTTGGTGCAGCCGCTCCGCCGATAAACAAAGAGGGCATTCCCTCCTGGCCGCAGTTTTCCGCGTGCCCTGACGTTCGTTTCGCATAGAGCCGGTTTATCACCCCGTATTCCACTTCATTGGTGTTGCTGAGAATATCGCGTTCGTCGAAGCGCAGAATGTTTGCGAAATTATCTACCCCGGTAACGTAGTTGTAAACGACGCGCGGCTCGATAACGTGCTTCCACTTTCGGCCCAGGAACTCGCGGCCAAAGATCCGGCTCACCGCGGGAGGCCGCAACTCGACGGAAGCCTCAAGAGCGCGGCGATTTACGGCGTCAGATTCGGCAATTTTGACTCCACCTCCGCCTGCCAGTTGCTGAGTGTAAATGGTATCCCGGAGTGAGAATTGCGGGCGGAACGACCATCCATCGAGGTGTAAAGGCAAAGACAACGACGGATTCAGGTCAAACCGTCCGAGCAGGGCGGCGGTGCTGAAGCCAGGCTCACTGCGCGAGAGTCCTTCAGCCGCTGCATCGTACGACCAGTAGAACGGCGAGTGCCCCAGTTGGCGGTCGACACTCGAAGCTTCAATGCTGGGGGCGTGCAGAATCCTGATGTCATCTCCGGGTGTGGTGCTTTCGAAGTTTTGATAACGCTGCATCGAACCGTTGAAGAAAAAGCCGTTGGTGGTATTCGAGAGGAACGCCTCGGACTTTACTTCCGAGCTCACGGCTTGAGTAAACACCTCGCTGAACGCCAGGCGAAAAACAAACGAGCTGAGGTAATCGATATTGGCGACGCCGCGGAAGTTGTGTCCGAACGCACCTTCCGCGTTCAGGCGAACATCCTGTCCGCCCTGGTCGACCGGCGGATGTCCAATCCCGCGGTCCAGCACGCTGAAGACGTTGAGATCAATAAAAGATGTGTCACTGGGCTGCGCCCGAAACTCTCCCGATTGCGCCCATCCTCGCGCGGAATAATATTCGGCGCCGACGTGGAGGTCCATGCTGCGATTGATTGCCCAGAAGAACGACTCACCGATGATGGTCCCCTTTACCGATGAAGTTCCGAGATTGGGAATCAGGAAGCCGGATTGCCGCGGCACGCGTTCCGCAGGGAGCGTGGCGAAGGGAAAGTAAAGTACCGGGATACCGCGGATATCAAAAGTGCTGTGATAAATCTTGGCGGTCCCGCCTACGTCGACGGAAACTTTGTTCGCGTTGAACTGCCACTTGGGTCGAGGCAGTTCGCAAGTGGTTACGGTGCCGTCGTAGACCTTGAAGTGGTCGGGACCATTTTTCTCCACCACTTTGCCGGAAAAGAAAAATGGATTCGACGATGTCAGCATGACTCGCGTGCCCCGCAGGTGCGCACCAATACTCCCGGTGACATTCTCGAACCGACCTCGCTCCTCCCAGACGTTGTACTTGCCGCGGCTGGCTTGGATGTGCTCATCATTCAGTCCGCCTTCGAGCGTCACATGACCATCTGCGGTGGAATCTCCAGTGTCGGAGTTGTACGTGATCTCGTCACCGCGGAGGATGTAAGTGCCGTAGTGAATCTCAACGTTGCCGTGCAGGGTGTAGAGGGGCCCACGCTTCTCCTGGGTTAGCGCGCTTAGGGTGACGTCGTGTTCTTTTGACGCATGAAGCGAATCGGGCAGTTTGGGAGATGCATTGGCATGGTTCGTCGGACGAAGCAACTGGCTGGTAACTAGCGAAGGCGCGAGTAGCAGATGACAAACCAACGCCGCCGTGATAAGGAATCGAGTGCGGGAAGTCATCGGAGAACGCACGAACTCCTCAGACAAAGTCCATCGCTGAGGTAAAGTGAACTTAACACGGCACTTGCCCGAGAGGCAAAGTGAGGGGTGCTGATCGCCGTTGTATTTCTTGGGCCCTGACTTTGTTCTGGTCCATTCGTCCGCGCTGGTTAATTTTAGGTGAAATCTAAATTCCAACTCGATGTCGATCCGAGCGTGCCTGCTCAGCCCGCCGCTACTCTGATCGACCCTGAAGCATACGATGCCAGCGAACAACAGTTTGCCGCCAGCGTCGAGGGGAAGCTCGCGCGCCCGCGGTTCATTGTGGATGACCAGGAAGTCGGAACTGGGGAGTCTTTGGAAGTTAACGTCCCTGGACCAAGCATCCGAGTTGGCGATGAAAAGAGCGTTCTTTCTCAGGAACCTGACGAACAAGAAACAATTTCCAGCAGAGCTAAGGCAGGTGAGGACGCGGCGGGAAACTCGGAAGCCGCCACTCTAGCTTCGTCGCCATCGTCCGAAGTTGCGGAGTCGCAAGATTCCGGTTTTTGGCGCAACGAAGTAGCAGCCCGCGTCAGCCACTACAAAGCTCGGAGGCAGCCACGAGTGCCTCGCTATCCATCGCTGCAGTTGAAATTTGATCCTCCGGAGATACCGAGGGATTCACCCTCTGGAGCGAGTCGCTCAACTCAATCTCCGCGATCGCGTCGCCTGGCCGTCGCAATGCAAGAGAGGGTTACTGCACCCGAAATACCGTTGTCTCAGTTAAGAACTGATGCCGCGTCCGACCGCTTAGCTTTTGCCGAAGCCGGGGCGAAGATTCTGGAGTTCCCCCGCTCAGCGTCCACTCCTTTGCCTCTACTCGACGAACTGGCCGAGCCAGTGATGGATAGGCCGCGCATCCTGGAGGCTCCGGAGTTGGTGCCTCCACCTCCGGCACTCGGCGGCATCCTAATTGAGCCAGCGGAAGAAACGGCAGCCGAACGACGGCCCGGTTTTGAACTGCCGTTGCAAGCTGCGCCTATGTCGCGGCGCCTCTTTGCAGGTGCCGCCGACAGCCTGCTTGTAATTTCGGCCTTCGCGATTTTCGCTTACATATTCTTCCGCGTGACTTCAGTCATACCACCGCCGCAGCAGATACTAGAGCTTTCAGTGGCGTTAATTGCCGGTTTCTGGATCGCTTATCAATATCTGGTGTTGGTTTACACAGGAACCACGCCGGGCCTGAAGTTGGCGAAGTTGCGGTTGAGTCGCTTCGACGGCGCTTCGGTTCCAAAAAAGATTCGTCGCTGGCGGGTACTGGCATCGGTGCTGTCAGGACTGTCCCTGACGCTTGGTTACGCCTGGTGCTTTCTAGACGAGGATCGGCTGTGCTGGCACGACCGCATCACACGAACCTACATGGCCCCAGAAGCGATGCCGGAGAAGCTCAACTCCTCGTTGTGAAGCGGCACGCCCTTATCCCCACTGTGTTAGATTCTTAGACTTACGCTTCCCGCGCATTTTTTAGATGTCATCATCCGTCCAGAACGTTAAGCGTCCCGCAGTCAAGGTGTTCGTTGCCACAACGGTGATGCTGACCTTCATCTCGTTCTGGCGTGCATCCGCGATTGTCCTTTCCGACCTCGCCTCGTCCGCCTATTACGCAGGCGGTGATGCCGAGAAAGTGATCGGTAAGAGCGCGCCGTGGTTCATCCTCGCCGTAATGCTTTTTAGCTATGCCGTACGGGCTCTTTACATTGAGTCCAGCAGCATGTTCGTGCGCGGCGGCGTTTACCGTGTAGTGAAAGAGGCCATGGGTGGGACCCTGGCCAAGTTCTCCGTTTCGGCGTTGCTGTTCGATTACGTACTTACAGGACCGATCAGCGCGGTGTCTGCAGGCCAGTATCTGGCGGGTTTCATCCAAGATATCGGCCGATATGTTCATCATCCACTTGTCTTTTCTGAAGACCACTTTTCCGCGTTCTTCGCGGTTTTGGTGGTGCTTTATTTCTGGTGGAAGAACATTCAGGGAATTCACGAATCGAGCCAGAAGGCGCTGCAAATCATGGTCATAACGACCGTGATGGTCGTGCTTCTCATTATCTGGTGCACCATCACTGTTCTTCACGGCCCAATTGTTTTACCGCCAAATCCTCTGCACGCGGGCGTGGTGCCGCTGAACAAAGAATCTCTCGGCTGGCTGAATGGAACCTGGATCAGCCACCTCACATGGATCATTTTGTTCGTTGGGTTCGGGCATTCCGTGTTGGCCATGAGCGGCGAGGAAACTTTGGCTCAGGTCAATCGCGAAATCGAACATCCTAAGCTGAAGAACCTGGAAAAAACCGGCCTGGTAATTTTCATTTACAGCCTCCTATTCACCTCGCTGGTTTCGTTCTTCGCGGTCATGATTATTCCGGACACCGTCCGGCCTGAGTACTTTGCGAACCTCATCGGCGGTATCGCGATGTATCTCGTCGGCCCCACCATGCTGAAGTTATTTTTTCATGGCTTCGTGGTGCTGGTCGGGGTGCTAATTCTGGCTGGCGCGCAAAATACTTCGATCGTGGGCGCGAATGGCGTTCTCAACCGGGTGGCGGAAGATGGCGTGCTCACCGACTGGTTTCAGAAGCCGCAACAGAGATACGGCACCAGCTATCGCATCATCAATCTGATCGTCGGTATGCAGCTTCTGACCATCATCCTCAGCAAGGGCAACGTCTACCTGCTTGCCGGACTGTACGCCTTCGGTGTGATTTGGAGCTTCGCCCTCAAATCGCTGGCCGTTCTCGTGCTGCGCTATACCGAGCCTCAGAACCGGCAGTGGAAGGTACCCGGCAATCTTCACATCGGGGGACGCGAATTGCCGCTGGGCTTGGTGCTGATTTCCGCGGTGTTGCTCACCACCGCGCTGGTCAATTTGTTTACAAAATCGGAAGCCACCATCGCCGGGATCAGTTTCAGTGCCTTTTTCTTCGCGATCTTCACTTACTCCGAACATCGCGTGGCCAAGGCGCGCCACGGTAAACCGGAGAACCTGGATCAATTCCGGGTGTATGGGAACCAGGAACTGGGTAGCGGAGCGCTAGGCGTGCGACCAGGAAACATTTTGGTCGCGGTCCGCGATCCTCGAAATCTGTATTACTTGTGCGATGTTCTGCGGACTGTCGATACAACTCGCCAGGATGTGGTGGTGATGACGGCGCGCCTCTACCATCGTGAACACACCTTCAGCGGCAGCGCCGTGGTGGAAGCTTCGCAAGTCTTCGATCACTATGAGCAGGAGCTTTTTACTGCGGCGGTTGCGGCTGCGGAAAAAGAGGGCAAGCCGGTTTCTCTGCTGGTTGTTCCGGCTACGGATGTTTTTGAGGCGATTATCGTAACTGCGCAACGCCTGGACTCCAGCCGCATTATCTGCGGCCTCTCTAACAAACTGACCAGCGATGAACAGGCCAAGCTTACCGGCGACGCATGGGAGCGCCTCCCTGAGCCGAGGCCGCGCCTGATCATGGAAGTCCACGAACCGGGCGGCCGGGTCCGCGAGTATCCGCTGGGGCCGCACACGCCGCGCATGCGTCCTCAAGATCTCGAACTCATGCACCAGGTTTGGCTCGACGTGACCTCCGATCCCAAATATTGCGGCGCTCACCACTACCACATTGTGGCGCTTGCTCTGGAAGAATTGCGCCGCGAATTGAACAGCGACCTGCGTCCCGAGTTGCTGGCAAAACTGCTCGATGAAATGCATCGCGACCAATCGCCGGCCAAGAGTGATCCAGAAGGTCCGTGTTAACACTCCTCTGCTAACATCTGTGTGTGACCAAGAATTCTTCCGTACGCGTTCGCTTCGCGCCTTCGCCCACGGGTCATTTGCACGTTGGCAATGCCCGCACGGCGTTGTTCAACTGGCTCTTTGCCCGGCAAAAAGGCGGGACGATGATCCTGCGCATCGAGGACACCGATGTTGAGCGCAGTGAGACCCGGTTCGAAGACCAACTCATCGCAGATTTGAAATGGATGGGTCTCGACTGGGATGAAGGCCCCGACGTTGGCGGCCCTGACGCGCCTTACCGTCAAACCGACCGACTGGAGATCTATCGCGAGCATGCCGAACGGCTGCTCAGCGAGCGCAAGGCCTATCTATGTTTTTGTAAGGAAGAAGATCTGCAGAAGGAACGCGATCAGGCGATGGCCCAGAGCGGTCAGGCGATCTATTCCGGTAAATGCCGATCCCTCGATCCCGCCGATGCCAACGCCCGTCGTGCAGCTGGAGAACCTGGGGCAATCCGGCTGCTGATTCCCGATCACCCCATCCGTTTTCACGACATCGTTCACGGAGACGTAGAGTTTTCGAACGAGGTCGTGAGTGATCCGATCATTTTGCGCTCGAACGGGATGCCCGTTTACAACTACGTTGTGGTGATTGACGACGGATTGATGAAGATCACCCACGTGATTCGCGGCGACGATCATCTTTCCAACACGCCCAAGCAGGTTGCGTTATATGAAGCTCTGGGCTGGTCAGTGCCGGAGTTTGCGCATCTCTCCACAATTCTTGGCGCCGACCGTGAACGGCTTTCCAAGCGCCACGGCGCTACCTCAATTGCCAACTTCCGGGATATGGGTGTGCTGCCCGAGGCGCTGACGAATTATTTGGCGTTGCTCGGATGGGCGCCAACTGGAGGTGCGCGGGAAATTTTCAGCCTTCAGGAATTGGCAAAAGAATTCTCCCTGGAACGAATTACGCCATCCGCGGCCGTGTTCGACATGGAGAAGCTGTACTGGCTGAACCGGCACTATATTAAGACATGGCCTCTCGATCAGCTCATCGCTATCGGAGTGTGGTTTTTCGTCAAGGCCGGTTTGATTGAGGCGACGGATGCCGAGTGGTTGAGTTCCCATCGAGTTCCCATCGTCCAGGTCGCGAGTGATTTGCGCGGATGGCTTGGGCAAGTTGTAGGTCTACTCACGCCATACGTCGACCGCCTGGAGCAATTGCCGGAACGAGCTTCGCCAATTTTCGGCTATGACGCCAAGGCTGCGCTGGCTTCTCCCGACAACGCTGAAGTCTTGACCTGGCCACACTCAGGCGCCGTGTTCACGAGATTCGCCGGTAAGATTTTGGAAGATGAATCCGCGCAAGCCGGGAAGCTGACCGCCGAGCAGTTCAACAAGATTGTCGGCGAAGTCAAAGCCGAGACTGGGGCCAAAGGCAAAGAACTTTTTCACCCGATTCGCATTGTGGTAATGGGCTCGCACTCCGGCCCCGCCTTCGACAAACTGATTCCCATCCTGGAAGAAGGCAGCCATTTCAGGTTGCCGAAACATGTGCTCAGTGTGCGGGAGCGAGTCGAAGAATTCGGCAAAGCCCTCGCAAAGTAAGCCACGGATTGCAGAGATCTGCAGGGAGCAGCGATAAGCTAGTTGGGAAATCTGTGCAGAATCGCGCGAATCCGTCGGCAGCGCTTATTTTTTCAGGATGGCTTCCAGCGCGCTTCTCAAATCAGGTTTCTTGAAGACATATCCACTGGCGACCAGCTTTGTGGGCTCGACTCTTTGACTTGCCAGCAAGAGCTCGTCGCCCATCTGTCCAAATACGAGGCGGGCGGCGAATGCAGGCATCGGGAAAATCGCTGGTCTAGACAATGCCGCCGCCAGCATTCGCGTAAATTCCGCGTTGGTCACAGGGTTGGGAGAAACAAGATTCACCGGGCCTCGGAGAGATTCGTTGGCCAGTATGTGTCGAATTGCTCCGATCTCATCGTGCAGATCGATCCAGCTCATCCACTGCAGGCCGCTGCCTATCTTCCCACCGACTCCCATGCGAAAGGGGGGCAGCATTTGTTTCAGCGCCCCGCCGTCCGTATTCAGAACAATTCCGGTACGCAGGTGCACCGTGCGAATTCCGGCGGCAATGGCTGGCTGCGCAGCCGCTTCCCATTCGCGGCATACTTCCGGAAGAAACCCCGCGCTCCCGGACGGACTGTCCTCGCGCAATATTTCTTCGCCACGATCGCCGTAGTAACCAATCGCCGAAGCGGCGATGAGGAGACGCGGAGGGACCGCCGCACGTGCAATTGCCTCGGCGAGATTTCTAGTTCCAAGAACTCGGCTGTCGCGAATTGCTTTTTTCTTCGACGGAGTCCAGCGGCTGGCGATTGATTCTCCAGCCAAATGAATAACCGCGTCGAACCCAGAAACCGACTTCGAATCAAGAGGACGAGTAACGTCCCACGCAATTTCGGCGGAGGCCGACGCAGTTCGATGGACCAGGCGGGTGATTTGATATCCGTCGGCAGACAACGTGCGTAGCAGCGCGCCGCCCAAGAACCCCGAAGATCCGCTAATCAAAATTTTTGCAGGCGAGGGCATAGGTCCAAATGTATCAGCCTTTAGACGCATGCTTGTGATGAGGGGTTATCCTCGGCGCGGTTTCGGCCAGCTATAATCGGAGCCAGAACACCGCTTTACATGAAGCCCATAGCGGGTTTACCCGGCTATAATCCCTCATGGCGACGCTGCGGGAACAGATCGCGACCACCGCGCTCACGGTGACTAAGTTCCGTGAGTTGCTGCGAACGATTCGCGCCAACCGCCCCGCCGACGATCTTGATCTAGTCCGCAAGGCCTACGAATATTCCCAGAAGCATCATGCCGGTCAGACCCGCGCTTCGGGCGAACCTTACCTGGTTCATCCTCTCGGAGTCGCCCAGGTCTTAGCCGAGATGAAGATGGATCCGGTCGCCATCGCAGCCGGATTGCTGCACGACTCGGTGGAAGACACCTCGGTGACGATTGAGGACATTCGCCAGGAGTTCGGCGAGCAGGTGGCGCACATCGTTGAGGGCGTTACCAAAATCAGCCAGATTGATTTCGCCACTCGCGAAGAGCAGCAGGCGGAAAACCTGCGCAAAATGATGCTCGCGATGGTTGACGACATTCGCGTCGTATTGATCAAACTTGCCGACCGCCTGCACAATATGCGGACCCTCGAGCATCTCACGCCGGAACGCCAACAGAAGATTGCCAAAGAAACTCTCGAAATCTACGGCCCCATCGCTCACCGGCTGGGTATGGGCAAGATTCGCGGCGAGCTCGAAGACCTGGGGTTTCGTTATCTCGATCCACTCACTTATCAGCAAGTAGATGATGCCGTGGAAGCCCGCCGCAAGCAAGGCCAACAGTTTCTTTCGCGAGTAGAACAAACCCTGCGCGACAAGCTGAAAGAGGCAGGAATCACCGCAACAGTCGAAAGCCGGATCAAGCGCCTGTTCAGCATCCACAAGAAACTGGTCCGCCAGAAAATCAACGTAGACCAGGTTTATGACCTGTACGCTATGCGCGTGATCACCAACTCCCTGCAGGACTGTTACGCGGTTTTGGGGATCGTACACAATATCTGGCGGCCGGTGCCGGGCCGGATCAAAGACTTCATCGCGATGCCGCGACCGAATTTCTATCAGTCACTGCATACCTCGGTGATCACCGAGGACGGCACTCCCTTTGAAGTGCAAATCCGTACCGAGGAAATGCACCGCATGGCGGAAGAAGGAATCGCGGCGCACTGGAAATATAAGGATGGCCCGGTCTCCGCCCAGGATGAGCAGCGGCTGGCTTGGCTGCGGCAGGTGGTCGAGTGGCAGCGCGATGTGTCGGATCCCGCGGAATTTCTTTCCACACTCAAAATCGACCTCTACCCCGAAGAGGTTTACACATTTACTCCGAAGGGTAAGGTTGTAGTGCTGCCGCGGGATTCGACACCGATCGATTTCGCTTATTCGATTCACACCGAAGTCGGCCACAGTTGCGTCGGCGCCAAGGTTAATGGGCGCATGGTGCCGCTGCGCCATAAATTGCACAGTGGCGACATCGTAGAAATTCTTACCCAGCCAGGACATAAGCCGAGCCGCGATTGGCTGGCTGCCGTTAAGTCTTCGCGAGCCCGCAACAAGATAAAACATTGGCTCAATATTCATCAGCGGGAACGCGCCATTGAAGTCGGCCGCAAGTTGATCGAGAAAGAGGCAAGAAAATACCGCGTTGCGTTGAAAGAGATCAAAGACGAAGAACTGCGCAAGATTGCCTCTGATTACGGCCTGGGCCAGATCGACGACTTGATGGCTGGGATCGGTTACGGAAAATATTCGGCGCGACAGGTGTTGGCTCGTCTGGCGCCGGCCTCCGCGGCACCTATTGCAGACGCGGAAGGCGAGAAGTCTGGCGGCATTGCCAGTGTGGTGCGACGGGTTTTCGGCGGCGATAGCAGCAACAATGCGATCCGCGTGAAAGGCCACGGCGATTTGTTGGTTTATCGTGCACGCTGCTGCAATCCCATCCGCGGTGAAGATGTCGTCGGCTACGTGACCCGCGGTAAGGGGGTCGCTGTTCACGCGGTGAATTGCCCCAACGTCCTGAACTTGATGTACGAACCGGAACGGCGCATCGATGTGGAATGGGCGCAGGATGAGGGCACTCCGAGTTCGTATCCGGTGAAACTCACGGTATTTTGCGATGATCGTTTTGGCATGCTGAAGCAGATAACCGCGGTGATCAGTGACTCCAAGACCAATATTCGCGATGTGCAGGTACGCAGTTCGAACACGCAGGCGAATGTCGACGTCGTTCTCGACATTGCCGACCTGAAGCACCTGGAAAACATCATCAGCGGCGTGCGCAAGATTCCCGGCGTGCACGATGTGCAGAGACTGCAGAAGGTCTGACCGGTAATCTCTTGTATGGCGAGGGATCGGTTTCGTGGGTGGGTTGACTTAGCCTGAGTTGATCTGCATAAATCAAGTCTCACTTTATTTTCTTGGAGGCTTCATGCGTGATGTGATTTCTACGAAAGAGGGTCCGCAGGCGATTGGGCCGTATTCGCAGGCGATCCGGGCCAATGGATTCATCTTTGTATCGGGACAAGTGGCGATCGATCCCGCCACCCAGCAGGTGATCAACGGCGACGTGGCGATTCAGGCGGACCGCGTGCTCAAAAATCTTTCGGCAATTCTGAAAGCCGCGGGAAGCGGGCTGGAAAAGGTTGTGCGGTCGACCGTGTTCCTCAAGAACATGAGCGACTTCACCGCCATGAACGAAGTTTACGGGCGTTATTTCAGTTCGGCGCCACCGGCACGCTCGACGGTTGAAGTGGCGCGTCTGCCGAAAGATGTGCTGGTCGAAATTGATGTGATCGCACTGGCCTAGGATTGCAGGCTTGTTATTTTGAGCGGGCAATTTAGAATTCTGAATATTCCAACTAAGAGTCATCTTCGGGAGAGAAATCCTCATGCTCAAGAGTATGTTTTTGA
>Ga0206892_1054_pt1 | contig 12784 bp, 9 predicted proteins | sample Alteio_BWOrgHeat_56_FD_153257 | JGI IMG/M metagenome (GOLD analysis project Ga0206892, IMG submission 153257) | Enriched cells from forest soil in Barre Woods Harvard Forest LTER site, Petersham, Massachusetts, United States - Alteio_BWOrgHeat_Nextera8 ... | reverse complement strand
AACTCGTTCCAGAGTCCACTCCGGCTTTTCCTGCAGAGCCCACGCAGCCAATTCAGCCGGCTTTTCTACGCGAATGCATCCGTGGCTGAAGTCCCGCCGCGTTTGCGAGAATAGCTGCTGCGAGGGAGTGCTATGCAAATAAACGTTGTACTCGTTGGGGAACATCAACTTCACCAGACCGAGCGCGTTGTTGGGTCCAACTGATCGAGCGCCTGGGGAATGTACTGATTGCCACGCCGATACACAATGTTCAGCCGCTCGCCGGTGTGCGTATGAAATAGCCGCAGTCGGTATTCCGCCTCGCCGTTGCTTGCTGTGCTGTTCGCTACTGTGGCACACAAACAAGCCATCAGAAATGGCACCAACAAAAATTGTTTTCGTGAAATCAATCGGTCTCCACTTTTATTTTACGGCGATCACGGCTTATGACCTGGATCACTGGACATCATTCAGCGCATCATTGAGCAGGAAGGCTTCCGCTTGAATGCTTGACCAGAACATACGCTCCACCCAGAATAACAGCCGCGCCTACAAATACTCCACGTCGCCAGCCATCGCGAATTTCCGGTGGATCCGTCAAATGCTTTGCCAACACGGCGCCGAGACCGAGTCCAGCCGCCAATCCACCCAAGTGCGCCGAGTTATCGATTCCCGGAGCCAAGCCGAAAAACAAGTTGTACCCAGCGAAAACAAGCAGACTCTTCAGCGTCCCTTGAATGCCTTGCTTTGAAATCGGCAGGTGACCCAGATAGAGCGCAGCAATCAAAGCTCCCGCCAACCCGAAAATTGCCCCGGAAGCTCCCGCCCCCACTACTTGCGGATGCCACCACAGACTGCTGATGCTGCCGGCAAGTCCGCAAGCTGTGTATGTCAGTACATAAGTCCAAGGATCGAAGATTCTCTCTGCCAACGCGCCCAGGCTCCACAGACACCACATGTTCAGCAGAATGTGGACGAGTCCAATGTGAACGTAATTCGAAGCCAGCATGCGCCAGGGCTGCGGCCCGAGCGAGAGCGATGCCGTGTTCGCGCCCCAGGTCAGCAGCTGCGCCGTCGTCGGATTTGTAGCCGACACGCCGCTCAACGCCATCGCCACAAAAACAGCGACATTCATTCCAACCAGGGTTGCGGTAATCGGCTGCTTCTGGATCATAGGTTCTTGGCCGTGAGCGCTCGGATTTCACGAATCAGCGGTTGGCACATAGCATTCAGCATAGCCCACAACCTTAACGGCGACCTAGCCAGATGCAATGGAATCGCAGGTTTTGGACTGGCGCGGGCAAAGGAACAGATGTGGACCACCAAGTGCTAAGTGCCAGATGCCAAGTGCAGAACGCTGGCGATCGAGGACTGATAGCTCTAGTCTCCCGCAGTCTCCACCAGCGCAATCTCGTCAATCGCCGGCTTCTTCGTCACCTGCGCGCTGGTCACCAAGACCACGGATGCCACGACTATCGCACTGCCGGCAAGCATGTAACCGTCCACTGGCTCGTGCAGCACCAGCCATCCCAAAAATACCGCTACCACAGGATTTACGTATGCGTAAGTTGAGACTTTCGCGGATGGCACATGATTCAGTAAATAGATGTATGCCGTGTATCCAATCCACGATCCACAAACTACCAGATAAATCGTGGCTCCGATCCCGCGAGCCGTCCAGACTACTCGCGAGAAATCTCCGAATCCCACTGCCCACATCAAGTTAGCCAAACCGGCGGCGATCATCTGCCACGCAGTCGCCGAAAACGGATCTACATCCGCCGACTTCCAGCGTTTGGCCAGCACCGAACCCAGCGCCCAACTGAATGATCCACCCAGCAGGCTAATGGAGGCCCACAGTTGCTCCCGTCCGAAAGTTGTATTGGCGGTGAGGCTCGGCCACAACAACACTGCCAGTCCTACGATGCCTATAGCGATCCCGGCCTTTCCCCGTCCCGAAACATGATGATCGCCCAGCAGAAGGGTATCCAGCACCAGGAAAAATATCGGGGTGCTGGCGAGGATCAATGCCGCCAGTCCGGATGCCACATGCTGTTCTGCATACGAAAGCGTGAGATTTCCGCCCATCAGCAAAAGCACGCCGACCATCGCCATCCGTCCCAGTTGCTGCGCATTGAAAAAAATGTTGCGGCCGCGCAGCCCACAAAACGCCAGCATGAAGACGCCGGCAATTAGAAACCGAATTCCGCACATCAACGCCGGAGGAATGCGCTCGACCGCAATGTCAATCGCCAGATAAGTCGAGCCCCAAAAGAAATACACCAAGCCAAAGGCAAGGATGACGGCAAATCGACTTTGGCGTTGGGCTGCGGTCATGGGGTCATTTCAATTGTTAGGAATCCGATAAATATCAGACACAATAACCGCCAGCGAAGATGCGGGTTTATTTGAGACTGCACTGTGCGGCTGGCAACTGATGTGTGCCTAACACAAGATTTCTCTGAGTTGTCATCCGGTTGCCAGACGACGTAGCTCAACCTGACCGAAGGCAGTAACCCAATTGCCCATGCCCAATGGTCATCGACCAAATGGGGTTACGCCGCGACCTCCGACGCGCTATAATCAATACTGGAATGCTTTCCGATGCGCCGCGAAAATCCCAATTCGCATCTGCCCGAGTGCTGGATACACTTCCTGGTGTGCCCGCGCCGCTATCGGGCCGTGCTTCCTTCCAACAATCGTCCCAGCCTGTTCGGTAGCGACTAGTCCTCGACCTTATACTTCTGGTTTGATTTTGGCTCAGGGCTGAAGTCCGCTTATTCCAGCGGCGAAAAAACTCCAAAGCCAACGACCCGCGACGAACGACCAACGACCAATTTTTTGGAGGATTCCATGACCACTCAGACTCTGATCGGTCCCAAGATCAAGACCGCGCTGCCGGGTCCAAACGCAGTGCGCGTTCTGGCCGGCGACACCAAGTACGTTTCGCCGTCCTATACCCGTTCATATCCGCTAGTCGCAAAGCAAGGCCGCGGCATCGTCGTCACCGATGTGGACGGCAATGAATTTTTCGACTTTTCCGCCGGAATCGCCGTCACCTCGACCGGCCACTGCCATCCTCACGTGGTTGCTGCCATCCAGAAGCAGGCTGCCGAACTGATTCACATGTCCGGCACCGATTTCTATTACGAAAGCATGGTGACCCTTGCCGAGCGCCTCTCCAAGATCGCGCCCATGCCCGGTCCGCACAAGGTCTATTACGGCAACTCCGGGGCGGAAGCCGTCGAGTGCGCGCTGAAGCTCGCTCGTTACCACACCAAGCGGCAAAACGTGATCGCCTTCTACGGTGCCTTCCACGGACGCACCATGGGTGCGCTTTCACTCACCGCCTCGAAACCGCAGCAGAAGCGGCGCTTTGGCGCAATGGTCCCCGGAGTTACTCATATTCGCTATCCGGACGTTTATCGCGGATGCGAAGGCGGAGCGCAGGACGCCGAGGCGTTCGCCCTGGGCTGTGCGCGATTCATCGAAGACAAGTTATTCAAAACCACGCTTGCTCCCGAAGAAGTCGCGGCGATTTTCGTCGAGCCCGTGCAAGGCGAGGGCGGCTATGTCATCGCGCCGACCATCTTCATGCAGGAGTTGCGCCGGATCTGCGATCGCCACGGTATTTTGTTGGTAGCGGATGAAGTTCAAAGCGGCATCGGGCGCACCGGCAAGTGGTGGGCAATTGAGCACGCCGGCGTACAGCCTGACATCGTTTGCTCAGCTAAAGGTATTGCCTCGGGCATGCCCTTGGGTGTGACCATCAGCAAAGCGGAGATTATGGATTGGATCCCCGGTTCTCACGCCTCGACATTTGGCGGCAATCCGGTGTGCAACGCGGCCGCCATGGCTACGTTGGATGTCATTGAACGGGAAAACCTGCTTCACAACTCCACCGAAGTCGGTGCGCACATGCTGAAACGCATGGCCAGCTGGCCGAGCAAGCACAAACTGGTCGGGGACGTCCGCGGCCGCGGCCTGATGATCGGCGTCGAAATCGTCAAAGATCAAAAGACCAAAGAATACGGTGCGGAGTTGCGCGACCGCATCATCGAGCAGTCTTTTGAACACGGCATCCTCTTCCTGGGCTGCGGCCCTAGCACTATTCGCATCGCGCCGCCACTCATCGTTACCAAAGAAGAAGCCGATGTCGCCATGGATGTGCTCGAGGAATCCATCAAAACCGTAAGCAAAGGCGTTTAGCGAGTTCTCCTCTGTGAGTGGGCGGGTCATTCCTTGTTCGACCCGCCCTTTTTTCTTCCAATCCCGCTGATCGACCACTCCCGTGACGTGCCGAATTTTGCCAGCCATAAGACCCAGCACCTTTGCCGCCCCAATTCCCGCTAGTGACGCGGGTTTCATACCAAAGTAACGCTGCATTCTCCTGAATTACCAAAGCGCATGCACGTGGGACATCTGTTCGCTGAGGGGCGCGGGTGAGATGTTGAGTTGTATTTTCTCGAACGAGAAAGCCGGCGAAACCATGGAGAAAAACGATTTTCTGGATGACGTACACATCCGGATGTTGCGCGTAACGGAAGATCTGCGTTCCATACAGCAAACTTTGAATTGCGCCGCCATGCAAGCGCCGGGAGATCCGGAATTGATGGAAGCGCTCTGCCAGTTGCCCGAGATCGAATCGCTTCAGGTGTTGAAGTCGGTGCTGGATCAGATGCGCCACTTTCTCTGGTTCTACATGCAGGTCATGACCAATGAATCGGAAGATGGCGACAAACTACGGCAGAGTATTCGTCAACAACCGATCGCGGCGGGCTCCGGCAGTCCACGAGTAGCGGCCGCCGAAAAATTTAAGATGGCTGCCGACGCGGCGCTCTTGCAATATCTCTCGGACGGTAAGGTTCGAAAACCGAACTAGCGCCGCACTCTGGCCTGCTATGCGGAGAATCAACTTCACTGCCGCAGAGGGCCAGAGGTCACAGAGCAGACTTCTCAGATCCCTTCCCGCGCGACATCTTCTTCTTGAGTCTTTGAGTTCGACGCCGTAGGGCTTTCGCCCGTCTTTCCAGTTCTGCCTCGGAGTACATGCTTCCCCGGCACTCGCGGGCACCGCAAGAACATAGCGAGGCATCGTCGAGATCGCCGTCGTACAAGTTGTAGTCGTAAGTCACTTCCTCGCCTGCCTCTATATCTTTGATTGCGGTAATCCAGACTCGGCCTTTAATTTCATCCGCTTCACAATTAGGGTCGCAGGAGTGATTGATGAATGCGGCCACGCCCTCTCCGTCGATAACGTGTTTGCCGTCGGTAAGCCCGAAAAGATAGGTTCGAGGATGGTCGTCGTAAAGAGCATCCGCTTGTTTGATGGTGATGCGGGGCCCGGAATACTCGACGACCACCTCGCCCTTTTTGATGGCCTGGGTCGTGTGGCACCCTTCGGAATCAATCTTGGAGTGACGAATCACCAAGTGCGAGGGGCCAACGGCCTGCTTTCTGGTGTCACGATTGTGCTTATACGGTGGTAGAGTTTTAGGCATGGGAAATGATTCGGCAGGCGTTTACAAGTTCTGAAAATCCGCGACGACAGAATAACGTCTTCCCTGAATATGGAGCAAGCACTCACATTTTCCCGCTAACGCAACTCTGCCTGTCGAGTCCAATGCAATGGCTAACGCGTAGCGGTATGCCTGTCACAACACGCTCCCACTTCCGAACCTCCGGTGTGCTGGTTACCGCTGCGGAGACCATGGAAATGAAACTTTGAAGTGAAAAGTCGCGTGCAGAGTGGTGGCGCAACCTGTTACGAATCTCATCCACCGTTTTGTTGAGATCCTGCGAAGAGGAACCTATGAAGAATTCTTTAATCCTGCTTGTCGGCATTTTCTTGATAACGATGGCATCGATTGCCGGAGCCCAGCGACTGCCGCTTTCCGCCACGCCGGAGAACTACAACATGACCCTGACGCCGGACCTGAAGAAGGCCAGCTTCGCCGGCGAAGAAACCATCAAGGTTAAGTTATTAAAGTCGGCTTCGCAGATCATCCTCAACTCGGCGGACATCGAGATTCAGGACGCCTCCGTCGCCAGCGGCGGCGCGAGTCAGACTGCCACGGTCAGCTATGACAAGGAAAATCAAACTGCAACCCTGACGGTGCAGAACCCTTTGGCCGCTGGTCCCGCGGCAATTCACCTTAAGTACACCGGAATACTCAACGACCAACTGCGCGGCTTCTATCTGGGCACCGACAGCAATGGGCACAAGTACGCGGCCACACAATTTGAATCCACCGATGCGCGGCGGGCCTTTCCATCATTCGATGAACCTGCCTACAAGGCCACCTTTGACATCACCATCATCGCCGACAAGGCCCACACAGTAATTGCGAACACCAAGCCTATTTCTGACACACCGGGCCCCGGCCCCGACAAACACACGGTGCGTTTCGCCACGTCTTCCAAGATGTCGTCCTATCTGGCAGCGTTCGTGGTTGGCGAGTTCGAATACGTCGAAGGCTCGGTCGACGGGATTCCCATCCGCATTTACAGCACTCCCGGCAAGAAGCAGCTGGGCACCTTCGCGTTGGAAGCCACGGAGAATTTCCTCCGTTATTTCGATCATTACTTTGGGATCAAGTATCCCTACGGCAAGCTGGACATCGTCGGCCTGGCAGATTTCTCCGCCGGGGCGATGGAAAATGTCGGCCTCATAACCTCCCGCGAGTCAATGTTGCAACTTGATGACAAGAACACTTCGTTAGGGCAGCGCAAGACGGTAGCGATCACCCTTTCGCATGAGATCGCGCACCAATGGTTCGGCGACCTCGTCACCATGGAGTGGTGGGACGATGTGTGGCTCAACGAAGGTTTCGCCACCTGGATGGAAGGCAAGCCGGCTGATGACTGGAAACCCGCGTGGAATGCCGGCCTCGACGAAGTGAACGGCGATCCCATTCTTTCGACTCTGGGCGCGCTCAATGTGGATTCGCTCGCCAGCACGCGATCCATTCATCAACCCGCGGACACTCCCGACCAGATTCAGGAATTATTTGACGGCATCGCCTACGGCAAAACCGCAGCTGTGCTGCGCATGCTGGAGGGTTATCTTGGCCCCGAAACCTTCCGCGCAGGTGTAAATCAGTATCTGAAAGAGCACGCCAATGGCAATGCCACGGCGGATGACTTCTGGATCACGCTTGCTCGTGTTTCGAAAAAGCCGGTGGACAAGATCATGCCCACTTTTGTGAAACAAGCCGGCGTGCCCTTACTTACCATCAAAGAGGAGTGCACTGGCAAGAACACGACGGTCTCGGTGAGTCAGCAGCGCTACTTCTATGATCGTGACGCTCTCAACGGCGCCAACGATCAGCTGTGGCAAATTCCAATTTGCATGAAGACGCCACAGACAGCCAGCAACACTGCAGGAAAGTGCGAGCTACTTACCAAGAAAGAAGATACATTTACCGTCCCTGGCTGCCCTGCCTGGGTGTTGGCGAACGCCGGTGGCAACGGATATTACCGCAGCGGCTACCAGCCTGAGGTCGTCCACGCCCTGGCTAAGAACGTGGAAACTTCGCTCACGCCAGTGGAGCGAATCATTCTGTTAAGTGACACTTGGGCCGCCGTACGGGTGGGACGCCAGCCCGTCGGCGATTATCTAACCCTGGCTGAAGGTTTGCAATCCGAACGTCACGATGCTGTCTTGGGATTGCTATTCACAGAGCTGAGCTTCATCGACCGATATCTGGTGAGCGAAAACGACCGCGTCGCCTTCCAGAGCTGGGTGCGAGGCTTGCTCACGCCCATCGTGAAAGAAGTTGGCTGGACGCCGAAGCAGGGCGAAAGCGAGAGTCAGGCAAGTCTGCGAGCCAATCTCTTGCAAGTTCTAGGTGGAGTGGCGCGCGATCCAGAAGCGATCGCTGAGGCGCGCAAGCTGACCGATCAGTGGCTTCAGAATCCCGCTTCCGTGGAGAACGCTTTGGCGGCATCTGCCTTGGCGATTACCTCGCAAAATGGAGATTCCGTCCTCTACGACCAACTCCTGGCGGGAATAAAAAACGCCAAGACTCCCGAACTTTATTATTCGTATTTGTTTGCCTTGGCTGGCTTCAACGATCCCAAACTACAGCAACGTACGCTCGACTACGCCCTCTCGCCCGACGTTCGCTCCCAGGATACGCTGGGCCTGCTCGCCGCCGTGATGGGCAATCCCACTGGTGAAAAGCTGACTTGGGACTTCGTGCGCTCGCACTGGCCGGAGATCGAAAAAGTCGGAGGCGCTTTCGCCAGTGCCGCCGTGGTGACCGCTGCCGGCAGATTCTGCGATGCTGACATGCGCGATCAAGTCAACGATTTCTTCTCCGCTCACAAGATCGCTGCAGCCGAGCGTACTTTCAAACAGACCATGGAACGCATCAACACCTGCGTAAGTCTGAAGTCCGAGCAATCTCCCCAGCTGGCCACATGGCTGGAAGGCCACAGCGGCGGCACCGCAACCGGCAGCAGCGCGAGATAAAGTCGGAGAAGTTTCGGCCTAGATCGGTCAAGTCTGCGGAAATCCGCGGCCAGCGACTTTAAGAAATGGTAGGCACGACCGCACTCGAACCGGCGACCTCCACCGTGTCAATTTTCCCTTCGTGAATACTTTCAACAACTTAACCAAGCTGCCGGGAACCGCCCTTACCTGGAAATACATGGTGGCCAAAACAAGAACGGGTGTCGATTCTCTTCGTGCTTGCGTCAGATCGCCGACTCAGTACAATCGTTTTTGGGTTCCGTGGGGTAAGTATGAACAGTTCTGCGGTAAACATCCGATCCGACGAAGTTCCTCACTTAAATTCTATCTGCTTGCAGAATGCTGTGTTGTGCGCTGAATGTGATGTGGTCAGCGATAGCCCGCATGATCATTGCCTAGTTTGCGGCAGCAGATCGCTGTTCAACATCTCTCGTCTATTAGGCGGGAAGCTGCCCAGTCAGCGAGCTACGCTTATCGATGCTGCAAATCAACCATCTATTTTGCCGAAGCGAATGTTGAGGTTCCCGAGAACTCCGAGATCGGTAAGTTCGAGAGCCTCCACCAAGGAACGGAAAGACGCTGCCCAGTTGAGAATGTTTGGATGATTTCGCCGTTATCCGTCTGGATTCTAAGCCTCTCCTCTGGAATCAGACTGCGGAAATAAATCTCTCGCAGGCAACGTGCTGTTTGCGTTGAATTCCTCGACAGGAGAGTTGGCCACGCAGCGGCACAATTTTTGAGATCACCCCGTAAAGAGAGTCCGAGTCTCCCGACTCCAACGGACCACACTAATCGGACAAGGCGCATGAAAAGAAAACTTGTGAATAATAAAAGCCATAAATCGCTACAGTTCTTACTCCTGCTTTTGGCGTTCTTCCCCACGCTGACACTGGCTGCCGATCACGTGACCATCGTGTGTGCGGGCGGCAAAGTGTACCCGTCGCCGACAACTCCCGCCATCGCAGACGCGTTTTTGCTGATCAAAGACGGCAAGATCGAAGCCGTCGCACCACGATCCCAGATTCACTACGACCTTCCCGAGTCCGCACAGAAGCTCGACTGCAAGGGCAAAGTGATCGTTGCGGGCTTCTGGAATAGCCACGTGCACTTTGAAACTGGATGGCAGGATGCGGCGAATGCTCCCGCACCGAAGCTCAACGCCCACATGCAGGAGATGCTGACCCGCTGGGGTGTCACGACTGCTTGGGACCTTGGCTCGGACCCTAACAACACGATGACGATTCGTCGGAGGGTTGAAGCCGGGGAAATCTCCGGGCCGAGAATCCTGATGGCGGGCGACATCTTTCCCAAGAATGGGCACCCGGTTTATTTGCCTCCCGAGATGCAACTCCCGGAAGCCGCCAGCCCAGAAGACGCCCAACAAATGGCCCGCCAATATATGAAAGCTGGCTTCGACGGCATCAAGCTGTTCACCGGAGCCTATATGGGAGCGAAGCCAACGGTGAATATGGACACCGCAATTGTGAAGGCGGCAGTAGATGTAGCTCACGCGCAGGACAAGCCGGTCTTCACTCATCCGCAGAATCGAACCGGAGTGGACAACGCGGTGGCGGGCGGCGTCGATATATTGGCGCACACCATTCCCACTGAGGGCCAATTCACTCCAGAAGAATTAGCAGGCATGAAGCGGCAACACATGGCATTGATTCCGACATTGACGCTCTGGACGACCGTGGTTCAGGATCCTGCAGTGGCAGATCAACTGGTTCAAGCGGGAGTCAGCGAGTTGAAGCAGTATTTCTCCGAGGGCGGAACTATCCTGTTCGGCACCGACGTGGGCTTTCAGGCCAAGTATGACACCACCCTAGAGTTCGAGTTCATGGGACGAGCGATGTCCTGGCGCGACGTCTTGGCCTCGCTTACTACGAACCCAAGTCAGTTTTTCAAGGCTACAAGCAAAGGACGAATCGAGAAGGGGATGGATGCCGACATCGTAGTGCTCGATGCCGATCCCGCCACGGATGTACGAAACTTCGCCAAGGTGGCAAACACGATTCGCGACGGGAAGATAATCTACTCCGGTTCCGTAAAGTAGAAACGGGTGGCGCACGTCGTGCACGACCGGCAATAGCTTGAGTCCTCGGGAAACTGAGTGAGATGCGTAGTTGCGATATTGGGTCAGACTGCCGCCGCTCTCAGAGCCGAAAAGAGACGGATACGTTAATTTGGACGGGCACCGGCTGCCCATCTTTCATTGCAGGCTTAAATCTCCACTTGCGCACGGCTTCGATAGCCTTTTCGTCCAGTCCCCTGCCGCCAACGCGCGCTTCCTTGATGTTCCTTGGCAGTCCGTCCGTACCCACAATTATCCATAGGATCACATTCGCTTGGTACCTATCCCTTCGGGCCTCTTCCGAGTATTCCGGGTCAGGGGCATATGTGACTTTCGGAGCGCTGACTCCACCGCCGACTTTGTACAATGGGATTCCGTGTACGGCGGAAAGGTGAATAGCAACATCGAAAGACATCTCACTAAAGCCTGCCTTGTTGTTAGCCGACTCATCGGTTACCTGAATATCTTTGATTCTCACAGAGCCGCTGTTCGATCCTACGATTGACTTAAGCTTCTCCTCAGGCAGCGGCTTCTTGTTGCTGGTTTTGTCTAAAATACTTACGTCAACGGAGAAGACGAATTTTCGTTCCTCTGGCAGTACCAAATCTCCATTGTTTGCGCCTGCCCGGGTGCCGTCCTTCCGAAAATCTGAGCCAATGATAGAAAGGGGGTTCAGCCCATTTAAAGTTGGGGTAAGTCGAGCTAAATTCTCATCATTCTTATCCTCTCGAATAGTGATTTGCCAGCCGTCTGTCACTGGTAGCAGCTCAAAAGTTAATCCGGCAGTGAAAGCACAGCGGTAAGTTTCCCCATCGCGTACACGACCTGAGAACGCAAATTCACTCCATGGAACAGAATCATTATCCGAGCGCTGCACGGAACACGGAGATCCGCTCGCAATGGGCGGGGTCTGTGGTGTCTGTGCTTGCAATAGGCAGACGCCCAAAATAATGGTCGGAAGGTAAAGGAAGACACCTCGCCAAAGCATGAAAAAATGGCCTCCGCTGTTGCAGCAGAGTGTAACATCGCCCACAAGTCACAGACGGTGGTCTACCGGGCGATTTTGATGATGGCGAGTTTGATCAAAACCCGGAAGTTCTGCCGCAGTTGCTTCCGAGCGACGCATTCGATGTGGAAGATCCAGGATTCGTTGGTCTCTCGAACTTGCCTGACGAACATGAACTCGGAGGTGCACAGTGAAGCTAGCTTTGTATGCCCTGCTTGTCATCGTCCCCAGTGAAATTTGTGCTCAGAATGCCACGACGAAGAATGCGCCACCGTTCCGAGCGCAGCTTACCTCCCCGGCAACCCTGCAGATCGTATCCGACGCTAAAATCAATTTTCCTGGTTTTGGCCCAGTCGAGTGTGACGCCAACGGCAACATCTATGCTCGAAAAGACGATGGTTCTTTGGGTCGTGAATTCATGCGGGCGCCGGTTGAGAAGCTCAGAGCGGATGGCGGCACATCTGGATCTTTCGGTCTTGAAGGAACCGGGCTGGATGGTCACGTGGAGGGTTTCTTCGTAGACAGCGATGGCGAGGTGTACTTGCTAGCATGGGCGCATGCAATTGACCAGGCGGGCTATCACCTTTACGTGGTGAAGTTCGGGGCCGGCGGCTCACTGGAATCGAAAATACAGCTTGACTTGAGCAATCGCGTCCTCGCGGGGCTCATCGCGGTATTCAAGTCCGGCGAGATCCTGATAAGCGGAAGGGACAAGTTTACACCATACACGGGAGTTTTTGCTTCCAGCGGCAAATTGATCAAGGAAATATATGAACCAGAAGACGAGGAGCTGCGAATCCGAGCGCAGAAGGGGGATCCTGATGTCTTGGCAAATTCTAATTTTGGCAATGAAGCCGTCGAGCGAGGTGGTGTAGTAGTCGGGTCGGATGGGAATGCATATTTGATGCGCCATACATCTCCCGCTTTGATCTATGCAATTTCCTCGCATGGCGAGGTCATCCGTAAGCTACGCATCAATACAGACGGGCTCCCTCAAGATATTCACTCTTTTGCCGGTGGTCTGGTTCTTTGGTTTACCAGAAGCGGCGGTAGTCCGCTTCGGATAGTCGATTTAGAGGGGAATCCCGTCGCCAACTATGGATTCCCTAGCGGTTTTGCGGGGACGCTGGCTTGCTATGCGCCACCGTCTTTCACCTTTTTCGATACCACATCAAAGGACGACGAACACCTTTACACGGCGCAACCAAAGTAGTCCATCTATTTCGCGACTGACGCTTTCTTTCGGATA
>Ga0206892_1053_pt1 | contig 12855 bp, 10 predicted proteins | sample Alteio_BWOrgHeat_56_FD_153257 | JGI IMG/M metagenome (GOLD analysis project Ga0206892, IMG submission 153257) | Enriched cells from forest soil in Barre Woods Harvard Forest LTER site, Petersham, Massachusetts, United States - Alteio_BWOrgHeat_Nextera8 ... | reverse complement strand
CGTGTAATCAATCTTTGAGCGGCTGTTCGGACTGTGCCTTCCAATCGTTTTGTGGCGCAGACCCTGTCTTTAATCACGCTACTCAAGGAGATATCTTCGGGCACAGGCCGACGAGCGATTTTTGCCGACGAAATATGGAGATAATGAAACATCTTTTCGGAATGATATCGGAACAGAACCCTGAAATCATGCGCATTTTCTTCGCGTGGATTCGGAATTCGAGCCTGGATCAGATACGCGAGGTGGCTCCGTCATGAAGCTCGGAACAGCCGGATTGCCAAGCGACTTCAACAAGCCAGTCGTGGGCATAATCTCTCGAACACCATTGCCCCTGGCAAGTCGTACGGACCGCGTTCTCCTTCGCGAGGATGTACCGTCAGATGCGGAAGAGTTGCGGGGCTATAGAGGATTCCTCACCTCAGCAAGATCGGAGAAGAGCTACAATGTGGTTCCTACCATCTCCTCGGTTCGCGAGATAGATCACCTTAAAACTGGTGACATTGTCGCAATGGAACCGGGAAACGGCTTTATCCGCACGCTTTATCGGCCAGATTCTAGCCATAACGTCATTTTTGCTACGGAGCGGTGCAATAGCAATTGCATTATGTGCTCACAGCCACCGCAAGATCGTGATGATGCCGGGGCGTTGACAGAGAGAAATCTCGAATTGATCAAATTGATTGAAACCGCTCCTTCACGGCTTGTCATTACTGGCGGGGAGCCTACCTTGTTGGGTGAAAGATTGTTCACAATCATCGCGGCTCTGCGGGACAAGTTTCCCGAAACCTATCTCCATATGCTAACTAACGGTCGGTTATTCGCGTGGCCCGCCGTTGCGGAGCGACTAGCGGGGCTGAGCCATCCAAACTTTATGCTTGGAATCCCACTTTATTCAGACGACCCTACGGTTCACGACTACGTTGTGCAGGCCAAGGGTGCTTTCGACCAGACGATGATCGGATTTCATCAGCTTGCGAGACACGGAATTCGAGTAGAGATTCGGGTTGTGCTGCATTCGGTGACCATTCCCCGACTGCCTCAGCTTGCGGAATATATCTACAGGAACCTGACGTTCGCAGATCACGTTGCGCTAATGGGCCTTGAGAACATTGGATATGCCCCTCGCAACATGGATAAGCTTTGGATTGATCCTTACGATTATCAAGATCGCCTGGAATCGGCGGTCGAGATTCTCTCCACGAGAGGGATGAATGTCTCTATCTACAATCATCAGCTTTGTGTACTGCGAAAATCGCTTTGGAAATTTGCGCGAAAGTCAATCTCTGACTGGAAGAACATATATATTGACGAATGCGAACATTGCGCAGTTCGGGAGCAGTGCGGCGGTTTTTTTAAGTGGGCTACCAAGTTGCACAGTCAACACATACACTCGCTCCCGCCGGTTCAGTGAGAATGAAAAAGGAAGATCGACCCAAGTTGTAATATTCCTGCTCCACGGCCAGCTTACCCAGAGCTAGTTTGTCTCTCCCTCAAGATTCCAGCTAGTTGTGCCAGAACGTGCCAATGCCTTGGATGCGGGCGGTGTCGGCCCGCGCGAATGTCGGCGGCATAAGATTCAGAAACCCCGAGCGATTCTGCCAAAGTGGAGATTGTAACCATAGCGAGAGCAGGTTGAACCTTCTCAACATAGATGTTTTCGTCAGGCCACGCTGGTCTTGGAGAGGAATTCCAAGCTCGTTTCGCAGCCTCATGCCGCCGTTGTGTTTCAGAATGTTTTCTGCGGGCCTCTGCGCTCTGCGCAGCCACACGCCCAACTTTGGCGAGTTCGATTAGCTTCTCTCTCGATATTTCGCGACCGCACTTAGTGCAGTTGCGACCAATGCGGGTTGTAGCGCCACACCCTTGGCAGATCTTGTCGGGAGGTGGCGGGGCCTTGGTGTCGTGAACGTACTGCATTCCCTGACCTTCACTTTTTCGACGTTGAGTGAGGCGCGTCGGTAGAAGGTGACCTCCACCTACGTTCTTGCGAGCCGAAGTCCATAGGCTTTGTGCGACCCACTCAGCAATCGGTGCAACCGCACGTCCCCAAGTCTGAGCAGTTTCGGAAAGCCGAACCGCCAGCGGTGACATCAATCGACAATTGCCGTCTGGTTGCTCAAAGAACCATTCTCGCTTTAGGGTTTCGCGCGTAATCCAATCGAGCAAGAATCCGTCTACTTTAGGGCGCACGACCTCCATGAGATCGCAGGCAAGGCTATCGCGAGCGGGGGTATCAACATGAAGAACACCGATTCCAGGATCGAGACCAAGGGTAGCAGCGGCCAATCGAGATTCGGATTCGAGAAGGGCATAGAGATAATTAAGGATGGCGTTTGGTGGGTTGACCGCAAGACGAGGGGACCCGGTTATCGGTGACACACGAGTTCCAAATGTGCGCCAGTGTTCGGGTACTCTTGGGTTGTCTTTTCTGGGGAAGTTGATGGGTAAGTCTCGCCACATCGACCAATAAGCGCCAGCCGCACGCGACTCAATAATCCGAATCCTCTCTGACGTTTCAGCTTGGCCTAATTGTGTTCGGTAGCCGGATATCATGTCCGCAGTTTTGACATCAAGGAGCTGGTGACGGGCGACGTGCTCCTGTCCCAGAAGTTTCTTGTCGATCAATTTGGATGCTATCCGCAGAGCAGAACCCGATTGAATGGCAAGAGATTGAGCACGTCGCAAGCGTGCATCGGATGGGCGGATCGGACCGGTAGTGGTGAGGACGGTGCCATCGCGTTCCAACATGACGAAGGCGGCTTTCTGGTCTGCAAGCCAACGGAGCGCGGCGAGCGAAACCATTCCGTCTGAGCCAATCACTACCAGGCGCTTCAAACCATGCCCAACTCGACCAAGGCGGACATGTCGCCGTGCAGCCCCGATACCGTCTTCTAACAGCAAGTGGCCCCGATCTACGCGGGCCTGAATTCCATAGCCGAAAAGCGTTATGACTCCCTGCCGAGGTACGATTGCCTCAGTGCTCAGCTTGTCCTGTGTTAAATCATCCGTCTGCAGTTCAATATTCATTTTCCTCTATCTGCTTGAGCTCATCTGAGAGTTCGAGCGTATTGCACTTCTGGCATGCACCATTCAGGGCGGGTCCCGCATAACCACACGAACATTCAATATAGAAATCACGTCGCACAATCACGTGTTGCGCTTTTGCTCGTTCTTTCGCACAAATATCTCTTGAACGTCGCGGTGTAATGCGGCCGCATCCCCCCAAGGAATCGGCAAGAAAATGGATCTGTGATTTAGTCCTCACTTTCGGAAAGTTCGGATCGTGAATGATTTCAAAGATCCGTTCCGAAAAAAGGAAATCATCCATTTGGCTGATGATTCCGCGGCCCGACTTCACCACTTCCCAAAGTTCCGCTGGCGACGAAGCAGCTAGTAACTGACTTCCTAAAGTCGGCCAAGCAGTCGTGAATTGTGAGCGAAAAACATCACTAGTCCCAACAACAATATGAGGGTCAATTTTGCGCGGTCTTCCGGGGCTATTTTTCTCAACGGATTTGTAGACCAACATGCATTTATTACTTTATCCGTGTTTATGGGTTTATTCAACATAATAATGCGTAACTTTATGCAGTTTAGCAATGATTAATATGAACCATCTTGGCTGTAAGTTATGTTAAACAATTCTATCGCAGTGAGTTATGTCAATTTCTGGTGGCGCATCCACCTTTCTCGGCTATTCTAACCATGCTCGGTTAGTTATACGTAAAAACGGAGACAGGCATGCGAAATCGAAGGGAGGGACGAAAGCCCAGGAGGACGAAGAAATTCACTCATAGTGGACCAATAACCATTCACGAATACTTCGCGATGTCCGCCCGTGCTCAGGACGAGTGGAACGAGATCGTTCGAACCATCTCGAAAATGGAAAACGAGGGCCTTTCCCTTCCAGCGGCCTCACGGGAGTTCGGACTCAACCCTCGCAAAGTTATCCAATTGGGACACGCAGCGCTGCGGAAACGTGCGAATGGTCGATACATGGTGAAGAACGGCTATCGCCTGTTGCGCGTTCTAGTGATTCCTGCACCTGGCGGCCTGAGAGAAATTGCCGTGCTCGATTCCAAGGAAGCAAGCCTTATCGGGAAATATTGGGCTGCCGTGCACAACTACCTTGAAACTGGGGATGCATCGGCACTCCGTAAGATTCGTCGCAAGACGGTTACAGATGCTGACGGTAAGCGAATTCGGTTGATCAAAGATCTTGCTGAACTGGATCGCCTCGGTTCCGCCGGTGTCCTGTCGTTTGAATCGCTCTACGCCAAAGCTGCCTGAATGCCTAAGAAGCTACCACAGCGCGACCCGATTGCTGCTTACGCCCGCAGCGCTACCGCTGCGCGTTTGGTCGGCAATGGGGTATGCGGCTGCGGTGAAGGGAGGCCGGAGGCTCTTATTAGAAACAGCAACCCTTTATCGTGCCATGCGTGCAAGCGCATGAAGGATGGGACGACCGTGTTAGACGACCATCATGTCGCCGGAATATCGAACAGCCCAGTCACGATACCAATTCCCGTAAATGACCATAAAGCCCAACTCAGCGCAGACCAATATGATTGGCCTAAACAAACACTCGAAAATCCAAGTGGAAATCCGTTGCTCGCTGGTGCGGCGGGCATGAGGGGATACGTAGATACCAATTTGTATTTGATCGAGAAGTTTATACTCCCGAATGCAGCCATGCTTGAAAAACTTAACGCGTATCTCGTTCGAGAATTTGGAACCGAATGGTGGAACAATTCGAAATTTCAACAACTGCTTGAACCCGAATGTCGCACCGTAAACTCACGTCGTTAGCAATTGCCGTTCGTGTGTATCCCAATCCGCCAGAGGCGGAGCGTACTGCTCGCCAGCAGAAACTGTGGCGGCGTCCCGACGCAATGCTGGTGTTTGACACGGAGACGCGCATTGACGCAACGCAACGTTTGACCTTTGGAAGCTACCGATTCGTTTGTGACGGACATTGCTTGGAACAGGCCTTGTTCTGGGCCGATGACTTACCGATAAATGATCGCCGAGTTCTCGAACAGTACGTTGCTGTTCCCCACAAAATAGGTACTGACAATCAAGAACCGGAACTATCCTTGCTCACCCGTCGCGAATTCCTTGAGAAGTATCGTGCCGTCTACAAGGGACGCTGTTTGCTTGTCGGTTTCAATCTTCCGTTTGACTTGTCGCGCGTTGCTTATGATTTCACAAATGCGCGTGGTCGTTTTGCAGGCGGGTTCGCATTGGAATTGTGGTCGTATCTCGACAAGATTGGACACGAAGTGGTTAACCAATATCGCCCCAGAATTGGTATTAAGCATATCGATAGCAAACGGGCGCTTAAAGGCTTCACCGCGCGAAACAGTCCCGACAGAGCGGATCTAATTCCCGAAGATTCCAGGGACGGAGAACCACAAGAGGGTTATAAGTTTCGCGGTCATTTTCTCGACTTGCGTACACTCGCATTTGCGCTCACCGATAGGGGCTATTCTCTGGATGCAGCATGCAAGGCATTTGGTGTGGAACATGGAAAAGAACACGCTACCCATGACGGCATTGTCACGGAAGACTATATCCACTACAACCGAACTGATGTTTTAGCCACGTCGGAACTGGCTGCGAAACTCCTCGAAGAATACGATAAACATCCGATCACGCTGCAGCCGACGAGAGCGTATTCGCCCGCATCAATCGGGAAGGCTTACCTGAGGGCAATGGGAATTAGACCAGTTCTCCAGCGACAGCCGGATTTTCCCAAGGCTTATCTGGGATACGCGGAGTCAGCGCTCTTCGGTGGCCGGACCAGCGCACACATTCGAAAAGTTCCTGTACCCGTCGTCTACACCGATTTCCTTTCGATGTATCCCACGGTGAACAGCCTGATGGGATTATGGCAGTTGGTCACAGCTCGGGAAGTTAAAGTCGTCGAGCATTGCCAAACAGAAACGCACGCATTCCTTGGCCGGTTCGTTGCCAACGGCAAGCCCGTCGCCAATGATCTCTTTGAGCAGGAGAGCTGGAGACAACTAGCCGGATTCGTTCAGGTCATTCCGGATGGGGACATTCTGCCATCCCGTGGAAAATATAGCATCGAAAGCAAAGATTGGCAGGTGGCCGTCAATTATCTATACGCCGGTGACGATAATCCCAAAAATGCGTTATGGTTCTCACTTCCAGATATCGTTGCATCCATAATTCTGACCGGTCGCATTCCAACTATTGTTGATGCGTTCCGTATCGAGCCACACGGCGTGCTGACCGACCTTAAGCCGACCAAGCTTCGTGGAACGATAGAGATCGATCCTCGAAAGCGGGATTTCTTCAAGGTTGTCATCGAGGAACGAAAAAGCTTGTCGTCACGTTCCGACATCCCTGAAGGCGAAAAACAACGCCTCGATAAAGCACTTAAGGTTCTCGCAAATGCCGCGAGCTACGGCATATACGCAGAAATGAACCGCCAGGAATCCGATGATAAGGTCAAGGTGGTTTGTCATGGTATTGACGCCGAACCCTTCACCTGTCGGATTGCGCACCCGGATGTGCCTGGGGAATACTGCTTTCCGCCGTTTGCTGCGCTCATTACGGGTGCCGCACGTCTAATGCTGGCGCTGCTAGAGCACTCCGTTATCGAGATGGGCGGAACTTACGCAATGGAAGACACCGATTCAATGGCAATAGTTGCTACTGAGCATGGAGGGCGGATTCCTTGCCCCGGTGGTAAGCATCGCGTCGTCAACGCGCTGTCGTGGGAACAAGTTAACGATATCTCGAACAAGTTTGACGCACTTAATCCTTATGATCGCGACGCCGTACCAAAATCCATTCTCAAACTGGAAGATGACAATTTCGATGACCCCGGCGCAAGCGACCATCAGCGGCAACTCTATTGCTTTGCGATCTCGGCAAAACGGTACGCGCTGTTTCTCAAAGATGAGAAAGGTATCCCCATCCTGCTTCGAAAAGGAGTAAACAACAAAGACGACCGATGGTCCGAGCATGGCCTGGGACATCTTTTGAATCCGACCGATCCCGAAAGCGAGGACAGGGAGTGGATTGCGGAAGTATGGCTCAACCTTGTACGTCGCGCCCTCCGTCTGCCCGCACAAAACCCCAGCTTTGACCACTCACCGGCTGTTGGACGCGTAACCATTAGCAGTCCCGCTGTCGTAGAACCATTGGCAAGTTTCAACAAGGGAAAGAAATATTGTGAACAACTCAAACCCTTTAACTTTCTATTGACATGTCATGTAAAAAAACTCGGTTACCCACTCGGCACCGATCCCGAGCACTTCCACCTCATTGCGCCGTATGATTCAGACTCGCGAAAATGGCTTAAGACGCTCTGGATTGACCAATATTCTGGAAAACACTATCGCATCACAACCTCGGGGCACAACGTGACGCGAGATACCGCTCGTGTTAAGACATACGGTGAAGTTATTCGCGAATATGAATTTCACCCCGAATCAAAGTGTGCCGATTCCAACGGCGAAATTTGCAAAAAGCAGACCATCGGTGTCCTGAAACGGCGACACGTCCGAATGGACCAAATCAAATACATCGGGAAAGAATCTAATAGTCTGGAAGATGTTGAGTCTGGGACGATCCATTCTGAGCAAAGTGTCTACACTGAATATCCCGACCCGCGACGCGATGAATGGGAAATGAAAATTCTTCCAGCATTAAGGAAACTAACCTTGCCTGCCCTAGAAAAAGAGAGTGGACTGTCTCGAAGGATGCTTGTCGACGCGCGTACTGGTCGCCGGAGACCACATCCGAAGAACCGAAAGTTGCTGACGGCAATCATCCGAAGGCTCCGCCCAACTCAATTTTGATGGTGAATACGCTTATAATTCAGGATTGTCGTTTACGTGACCAGTTTTTGAGGACGGCTGACTAATGCCAGTGCCTGACGAGCTACATAAGATCTGGATTCCACACCTTCGTGGACAGTTCGAACGAGGGAGACCAATTCTTTTCACCGGAGCTGGATTTTCGCTTGGAGCAACGAACACCGCCGGGGGCCAGGTTCCTAGCTATGCCGAGCTTAAGGAAAGACTGTGGAACATTTGCTTCCCAGGCGATTCATTTGACAGTGAAAGTAATCTGCAAGACCTATATGATCACGCCCTGATTCGTCATCGTAAACAGCTTTCCGATCTCCTGATTCAATCTTTTACGGTGAATTCCAGCTCCGTGCCCGCTTGGTACAAGACTTATTTTGAACTTCCTTGGCAACGCGCCTACACGCTCAACATTGACGACTTAGAAATGGCATTCAATTCCTCGGCTGATCTTCCTCGCAGCATGGTGGCTGTGTCGGCCACTAATCCAGCATCAGCCGTAAACGCTCCGAGCCAACAGAGGCTGGAATGGATTCATTTGAATGGTACCCTCGCAGATGTCCCAGAATACGTAACCTTCTCGGTTACTCAATACGCGGATCGGGCGAGGACAGATCCTTGGTACATCAGATTCACAGCTGACCTCGTGACCAATCCAGTAGTCTTTGTTGGCACTCGCCTGGAGGAACCCCCTTTGTGGCAACACCTTGTCCTCAGACATAGTCGCGGAGGTCGAGACCTTCATGAACTTCGACACCGATCATATTTGGTGACACCAAGTCTGGACAAGGCCAAAGAGGCTCTCCTAACAAAATACAACGTTGTTTGGATTCAAATGGATGCAGAAACCTTTAGCAATGAAGTTCTATCAGAAATGCGTCCAGCGTCGGCGCAGGGTTTTGAGGTTCTAGCCTCATCGGCGGGATGTGATAACCACGCCGGGCGGCTGATGGAAGTTTCGGAGTTAGCAACAAATCCGGGAGCGGCAAACGAGTTTCTCATGGGAAGTGAACCCATATGGGCTGACATCCAATCGAGCAGAGCCATTTCGCGTGAGATAGACAACACGTTGCTCGACGACACCAGGCGGCTTCTTGGCGCGACTGGCACGAAAGGTGTAGTGATCGTGACAGGGACGGCAGGTTCCGGGAAAAGTGCCTCTCTAGAACGTTTGGCGCTTGAACTTTCAATCAACGGTTCTCGGGTGGGATGGGTCGATCGTCTAACTGATACTTCGCCAGCTGAGATCCGCGCAGGCATGAGGAAGTCGAACGGTCCCCCGGTATTGGCAATGGATGATGCTGACCTGTATGGTGCTGAATTGCCCAGGCTTATTAGGGACATCAGTGCCATAGAACGCTCCCCTCTGATTGTTATCGCAATCAGGTCCGGAAAGGTTGACAGAGCATTAGATACAACAGCGATGGAAGGCATTCCTCACCTTGAATATGTCATGCCAGCGCTAGCAGATGCGGAGATCCCGAAGCTAGTTGACAGCTTAACTCGTGAGAAGCGCCTCGGCATTTTGGCGGGCAAGTCTCGCGAGGAACAAGTCCGATCCTTTAGAGACGAGGCGGGTCGACAACTGTTGGTCGCCATGATTAAAGCTACGTCAGGGAAAGAGCTCAAAGAAAAGGCCTTTGAAGAACTTGGGGATCTAGATGGACTCTCGCAACAGATTTATTCTGTAATTTGCTTGGCTTCATCCTACAGGTTCGGGTTAACGAAAGATGAAGTTTTGATTGCTTGTCGCGATACAAGTAATGCGGCTCTAAACGCGGCCACTCAGCTAGTAAACCGACATATTGTGACAACCGCGCCAGGGGACTATTTAATCTCCCGACATCGAATGATTGCCGACTTGGTGGTTGACGAGCTCAAGAAGCGTGGACACCTGCAGGCTGCGATCTCGGGATTAGCATTATTGGCGTCGGCAAAAGTTGGAACAAACCTGCATCGCTCAGCTCGACCGTGGCGGATGCTCAAAACGTTTATCAACCACAACTTCTTAATACAGATGTGCGGCGCGTCTTTTGCGCAGAATCTTTACGGAAATCTTGAGGAACTACTCCAATGGGATTATCACTTTTGGCTACAGCGAGGAAGTTTAGAGGTTGAGGTTGGCGATGTCCTACTGGCCGAACACTACCTCGCGACTGCTAAGAGTCTTGGCGAACACGACTACCTCGTTCAAACAGAATGGGCCTATCTTTTGTTTCGCAAGGCTATCGACGATTTGGGAATCGATTCGCAGGAACAAATTGACGAAGCTACCGGGATACTAAATGATTTGATTTCTAGAGTGGGAGATCCTTACCCGTATCATATTCTGGGCAGCCAAGGATTAGCTTGGTCACGTCGGGGAATAACTGACTCGAAAGAGAAGGAAAGATACTTGAGGAAGCTTAAGGCAATGTTAGATGACGGTTGCAATAAGCATCCAAGAGAGCTTGACCTTAAGACTCTATTAGAGGACGTGCGCCGCGAGTATCTCGGTATTGCTGTACCCGCCCGACCGTGACAGGCGAAGAAAATAGCACAATTTCATAAGTGTCACGCTCCGAATTGAAACCCTCCCCTATCTCATCCGTATTTCCTTAGATTTCGTTGACGGCGACACGCTTCCAGGGGGGTGCAACTTTGGTTCGCTCTAGCTCCTATCCCAGGTCGCCGACTACAGCAAACGTAAGGGAATGAGTGTAGCCGAAGTCGATCGATGGCTCGGCCAACTCAATTACGACGCGGCGGAATAGCCAAAGGAGACTTTCAAACTGACTCCCCCTATAAATGCCTCAGCAAGCTGCAGGAATCACCTGACCTGATTCACATTGCCGCTTGGGTAGTGTCCTAATTTGCCAGTTTCTCTAATCTAGTTTGGTCATCAATCTGCTACGGTACTTGCTTTTCCTCAATTTTCCACGTCCTGCCGCTGTACGTATACACCTCAACCTCTTACAGCCTGAAAAGTCTTTATTAGAGGGGCTTCTTAGGATTCGTGTGCATATAGTGAGGGAGCAAATCCTTCAGTGTCGGGCGGCGTTTTTGACGCAACGTTAACACGCGGAGTACGATTCCGCGTGATGACCTTGCATTTCAGTTCTAAGAATTGTTGGTCGTTTGTGATCGGAGTATGTGTGGTGGGATTGGCGTTAATTACCTTAGTGGTCGATCCTCAGCACATTCCTTGGCTGAGATGGCAAATCCTCGTTTATGTCCTAGGCGTAGGTGCCCTGATTTCACTGATTGTACAGGCGGCCATGCAATCCAAGGAGGATCATGATCGGGATGTGAGGGAGAATGCTCGTGACGCAAGGCACGCGGGGGTGGAGAATAAACTCAATGAAATAGCCCAGCTTGTGTCCAAGGGTGCTCAGCAGAACCTAAGTTTGGAACCGAGCAAGAATATTTTGCTACGCCCGATGAATCCACCTGTAAACTTTGACGCCGATAAATACTTTAACACTGCCTACCAAAGCAAGTGGACTGCGGATGTAGAGGCTAGGATCAAAGTTGCGTCAGCGCAGAATGCTTCCAGCATGTCCCCAGAGGATTTCTACAGCAAGTTTATTGGGACAGGGCTAGTCGCCTACATGCACGATATTACGTGGGCTTATATCTGGAAAAGCCAATTCTTGATGTTGGTTGAACTAAACCGTAATGGTGGAATGATGCCTGTCAGTGCCGCAAAGGCATTTTTCAACGCGGCCGTCAAAGATTATCCCAGCAACTACACAAGCTACACCTTTGATCAGTGGCTAGGTTTTATAACATCTCAAGGATTGATAACGCGCCACCCAAGTGAGATGTTGGAAATTACAGTGCGGGGGCGCGATTTTCTCAGTTATTCAGCGCATAGTTCTCGTTCCGCAGATCAACGAAAAGGTTAACCCTACTTTTGTTTGCCCCTTTCCATTTCCGCCAATTTTGAATTTCCACAAGATCAGCGTACCCTTTCAATCTATGGAAAACGAAATTAGGACACTACCGCCGCTTGCGCTGGGTGGCAGATCGGCAGTAAGCTATGTGCTCATTCGTGGTGCTTTGCGCCTTGGCGCGGAAGCTGAAGATGGGAATCCGGTGAAAGTCCGGAACTGCCCCGCAGCGGTGAGCAGGAACGAACGCTCCGAACAATAGCACTGGTTCAGCCATGAACTGGGAAGCTGGAGCAAGTAGGCAGCCTGCAAGTCCGAAGACCTGCCACGGAAATTCGCTCACGCCTCCGAGGGGAGGTGAAGTGACAGCGGGCTTCGCCTTTCATCCGGCATCTTCTGTCTCTTCGTTTGTCTTCTCTTCGAGGCCAGGGAACATCCATGGACGCTTTCGATATTTTTCCGTTCTGGCAGACAAAACAACATGATGCCGTTTCTAACATCACACCAAGGAGGAGACATGAGCAGAAGAGGCACCTGCTGGGCTGCAGTTCTCGTAGTGCTGGGCTCGCTATTCGTGGCCCAGCCAGTTATCGCGCGATCAAACCGGGGGTGCGCCGTAATTGCGACAGCGGCGTACACAAACTGGCTGCAGTTTCACTCGGATCCGTGCCACACGGGCTACAACCCTAACGAGTTTCTTCTGACTCCATCCATGGTCGGAAAACTCACTCTCGCTTGGAAATACGCGACCGGGGGCACGATCGATTCCTCGCCCGCGGTGGCCAACGGCGTAGTGTACGTCGGGTCCACCGACGACAACGTGTACGCTCTAAACGCTGCCACCGGAGCGCTCCAATGGCAGTACACGACGCGCGGGGGTGTTAATTCTTCGCCGGCGGTGGTCAAGGGCGTAGTGTACGTCGGGTCCAACGACGATGACGTATATGCCCTCGACGCCGCCACGGGCGCACTCCTGTGGCAGTACACGACACAGGGTGTAATCGAGTCTTCACCAGCGGTGGCCAACGGCGTGGTGTATGTCGCATCCTACGACAGTAACGTGTACGCCTTAAACGCCAGCACGGGAGCCCTACAATGGAAGTTCGCGACGGGGAGTTACATCAATTCCTCACCGGCGG
>Ga0206892_1052_pt1 | contig 13028 bp, 8 predicted proteins | sample Alteio_BWOrgHeat_56_FD_153257 | JGI IMG/M metagenome (GOLD analysis project Ga0206892, IMG submission 153257) | Enriched cells from forest soil in Barre Woods Harvard Forest LTER site, Petersham, Massachusetts, United States - Alteio_BWOrgHeat_Nextera8 ... | reverse complement strand
TGATAGCCCTCTTCCCGGAGTTTTGAAGTGGCCAGAACCGGGATTGCTCTCGGGAGCGCGAAAGCGTGCAGTCATCTTACTCCTCTTTGCTCTCGATTTAGCCACCGCGCTATTTCACCTGTAGCGCCGATGATAGGTATTGCCGGAGGGCGGATTCTGAAGCATGTACATCATCGCCGGACTACCGTATGGAAGTCAGGGCTTGAAACGTAGATGTCACTAACACCCAATCAGGTAGCGGTGGGTTCGGCCCCGGGGGCCTCACCAGTGGAGCGCGGTTTTAAGGCAAGAGCTATCCGGGCAGGTCGATGAGTGTAATCGAGATTTAAACCAGAGTCGTCCGCAGCGTGGGCTGCGGCAGAAGTTGACGCTCGACAAAATCTTCGAAGTTACTTGCCCAGGCTAGTTCGATTCCGCGCCGGTTCCTGTCGGCTGCTCTCGCCGCCGGATCGAGAGAGCGGGCGATCCCAGAGCCAACATGCCGAGAGTGGTAGGCCGCGAATCGGGTGCGCTGTGCACAAGCGGAGTGGCATAGCCAACGCTGCTGATTTCCTCCGGGCCTTTCTTCTGACCAGTAACAATGGGCTTTCTGGCGACGGTTTCATATGCATAGCCAGCCAGCACCCAATTTTCATCCAGGGCTGCCCGGTGTAGCCGAGCCCAGCCAAAATGAACCTTGCCCTTGATGTAGAACTTCAATCCCAGGTAGCCGTTCTTAGTTTTCGCCCAGGGACCTGCGGAACTGAAATAACCGGAAAAATCGAAAAACGAGTTCATTGCTTTGCAAGTATGGCTTCTGCTGGACGGGCCACAACCCACATTACCCAGTGCGAATTTCTTCGGGTTGGGTCCGACCAGAACACCGGCGAGCAGGTGAGAAGCGAGGAACCCGTCTCCCCACACACGATTTTGGCCGATCGAGGTTGCCGCCATAAAGGCTTCGGCACCGTAACCAAACAAATTAATTCCAAAATCAACGATTCCGTCATTGTTCAAATCGACACTCACTATGCCAGAGATCGGGATATTCGCAGGCGTATAGACGACCTTCGCCTCGGAGGTTTGAGCCGACGCCAGAATCCCTACCCCGGCTGCACTTGCCGCGATTGCGTAAGTGTCCAGGCGGTGGCGGAGTGACTTGGAGAGCTTGGCGAGCTTGGCTTTCTTATGCGGCCCGGAAGGTGTCACGAGGCCTCCTTAGAGGTGAGCGACTATACCTTTCCTAGGTTCAAGAAGTCAACGCTGCGATTCTCAAGTGACGAAATCAGATGGAGAAGGCAGATCTCCGACGGGATGGTTCATCGCTCCCAAACTATCGATTGAGGATCAGGTCAGGACGAAGGGTCGAAGAGCCAGCCCGACGCTTCGATGGGTACGTCGACGCCCTCCGCCTCCGAACCGACAGCATCGGTTTCCGCATGGTTTGCGGACCTGCTCTTTCCGAGGCGCTCATTCTAGTATCAAGCTGGAAATGTTCCGCGCGTTCTACGGCTAGAGGCGCAAGACTTCGCGGCTGGGTAAACTTCCTTCTCACTTGTTTTGTTCCCATCCTGCGCTACAATGCCTTTCTTGCAATGGGCGGTTCATGCCCGTTTCTGCTGGTATCTTTCTGGTTATCCATTGATGTGCTTATGTTTCCCGCAAGTGCTAGAAATCGCACTACACTAGAGACGAATTTTGAACCATCCGCGCGATGGGATGTGAATTCACGTTCGAAGTCTTAACGAGGAGAAGGATCATGAGATCACGGATGATGCTGGTTGCGTTGGTGCTGCTGGCGGCGACGGCGATGGTGGCGCAGACATTTCGCGGAACCATTCTGGGCACAGTCACGGACCCCTCAGGTGCGGTGGTTTCTGGGGCAACGGTCAGAGTGAAGAGCGCCGATACCGGACAAGAGCGCAGCACGCAGACTGGCGCGGACGGCAGCTATTCCGTTCCAGAATTAGCAGTCGGCGCCTACATGGTCACGGTGACGCAGACTGGATTTCAGACCTCGGTGACGACGGGCGTGACGGTGGATGTGGCGACCGATAAGCGGGTGGACGTGTCGCTCAAAACCGGTCAAGTGACGGAACAAGTGCAAGTCTCCGGGGAGTTGCTGCCGCAAGTGGAAACGACGTCGGCTGAATTGGGCGGCACGCTGACGGCGAATACCATTGAGAGCCTGCCGGTGAATGGACGCGATTACACCAAACTCATCTATTTGAATCCGGGAGTGGCGGGATCTCCCGACCAGATTACGGATTCGCCGGGATCGTACGGCACATTCTCCATGAACGGTTCGCGCGGCCGCTCGAACAACTTTCTACTCGACGGAACCGACATGAACGACGGTTACCGCAACGATCCGGCGATCAACGAAGCTGGTGTATTCGGCGATCCGGCGACGATTCTCCCGCTGGATGCCGTGGCGGAGTTGCGCGTGCTCTCCAATTACGAGGCGGAGTACGGACGCAACAGCGGAGCTGTGGTCAACATCGTGACGAAAAGCGGCACCAACAAGTTCCATGGTTCAGCGTTGGAGTTTTTCCGCACCGGCAAAATGGGAGCAAGGGACTACTTTAATTTCGCACCCGACCCGAAGAATCCGTTCAACAATAATCAGTTTGGAGGATCGCTGGGTGGGCCGATCATCAAAGACAAGACTTTCTTCTACGCCGATTATGAAGGTCAGCGCGAAAATGGAGCGCAATCGGGAACCAGTTGTGTACCGGATCCCGCAGTAATCGCGGCGACGGAAGCGGGTTTAGGCGGGGCGGTGAGTCCGGTATCGACCGCAATCCTGGCGCGAAATCCTTACCCGGTGCCGAATATTGCCGGGGCGTATAGCGACGCGGCTGGTTGCACCAACCCCGCCACCGGGGTTACGACCAACAACCTGTCGACGGCCACCAGCTTCTTCAACCGCGTGGACAGTATGATCGCGAAAATCGACCACAACTTTAACAACAACAACATGCTGGCGGGGCGATATTACTTCGGCGACAGCAACCAGAGCTTTCCTTTCGCCCAGTTATCGGGCGGACTGTTGCCCGGTTTTAATACGGTCACGCCGACGCGGGTACAGTTAGTAGCGCTTTCGTGGGTGAAGGTAGTGAACTCGAAGCAAGTCAATGAGGCTCGCCTGGGTTGGAACCGATTTGTGGAAGGCTTCCATGCCGAGGATTCCAGCTTCATTCCCAGCTCGATTGGGTTGAATACGGGCGTAGGGGCGGCCGATGGCGGGCTGCCGCAGATTTCGGTGGGCGCGTTTTCGCCGATTGGCTCGACTTCTTCCGTGCCACGCAACCGCGTAGATTCCAACTGGCATTTCGTGGATAACTATTCGTGGAAGGCCGGCAAGCATGACATCAAGTTTGGATATGAGTATCGCCGTACCACCATCACACACGTGATCGACCACAATTTCCGAGGCACGTTGGGTTTCGATGACCTGACGGCGTTCCTGCAAGGAACACCTTCTGGAGGCGCCCAGGTTAGCGGCGACTCGCGACGGCACACCTTCCAAAACAGCGATGGGCTTTTTGTCCAAGACAGTTTCCGCCTTACCTCTCGCATGACTTTGAACTATGGCCTGCGGTGGGATTACTTCGGCGTGATCGGAGAGAAGAACGGGTTGATGTGGACTTTCGATCCGGCAAACGGCGGCAACAATGTTCAGACTAACCAGTTGTATGACAAGGACCTGAATAATTTCGCGCCGCGGGTTGCCTTTGCTTACGATCTCACAGGGAAGGGACAGTCTGTGATTCGCGCCGGATGGGGATTGTTCTACGATGCGTTTTCGCAAGACCTGTTTCTCGGCCACCTGCCCTGGAATTGTGTTTTCTGTCCGGGGCCGGCTTATCCGGGGTTGGGGCCGCAGGCTCTGGCTACGGGAAGCGCGGTTGCGCAGATTCTTCCCGGCCAGCCGGTATACGGCGCGGGTTCGCCAGAGGGAGACTTCTTCTCGGTCGATCCACACATGCGGACGCCCTACATTCAGAACTTCAATCTTAATTTCCAGCAACAGATTGCAAGCAAAGCAGTGGTTGAGATTGGTTACGTAGGCTCGCGAGGAACAAAGCTGTTCCAGTTCTACGACATCAATCAACCAAGCCATGCCGCGATTACGGCGGCGGATCTGGCCAATGGAGTGAGCGGGTACGGCGTGCCGAGGCAATATCCTAATCTGTTCTATATCAACCAGGAGAAGTCGTCGGCGAGTTCCAGCTACCACTCGCTGCAAGCCAGCCTGCGCACGAACAACTGGCACGGCTTGACCTCGCAGGCGAACTTCGTATGGTCGCACTCGATTGATTCGGCCAGCGACCTGGAGGATTTCCTGCCCAACCAAGCGCAGCCGCAGGACAGCACGACTCCGCAAGCGGAGCGTGGAAATTCGAGCTTCGACATTCGGCGGCGTTTCACCTGGAACTTCACCTACCAATTCCCCAAGACGAGCGGTTCATTTGCCCGGCTGAAGAACGGCTGGGGTCTTAATGGAGTTCTGAATCTGCAGGACGGACAACCCTGGCAGTTGAACTATGAATTTCAGGGAGACTATTCAGGAGCCGGGGAAGGCTTTGACCGTCCGGACATAATCGGAACGCCGCAGTACTCGGGAAACCCAGCGCAGTATTTGAACCTGAGCGCCTTTGCGGCTCCGTGCACCTGGAATCCTGCGCTTGATCCCGGGGCGACGGACGAGACGAATTGCGTGGCGGGCACGCGACACTTCGGCGATCTCGGGCGCAACTCGCTGCGCGGTCCGAGCTTCAAGGAGTTCAACTTCTCGGTATTCAAAGACACAGCGATTACCGAGCGGGTGAATCTGAAGTTCCAGGCGGACTTCTTTAACCTCTTCAATCACCCGAACTTCTCCAATCCGTCGATGCCGAATTTTATCGCCAACATCGGCTCGCCGGATGCGGCTACGGGTCAGCACACTGGCTATTACCAGATCACTGCTACCAGCGACGTTAGTATCGGCAACCCGTTCCTGGGTGGTGGTGGACCGCGCGGCATTCAATTGTCTGCCAAGGTCACCTTCTAAGGAAGACTGTGGTTTTCAGGCTCCTCTCGCCCAGCGGGAGGAGCTTTTTGTTTTGGGGATGTGGCGGGAGTGAGAAGCGCTGCGGCGCTGAGAATCTGATGTTGCGGCTCTGGGAAAGCCCAAATCTGCAGCGACGGACAAGAGTGCCCGCCCTAAATTTATTGTGAGGCCTCGCCTACGGAGACGATTTTCGTGGTGGTGCGGAATTTTTTGTAGTCTCGGTAGGTGATGTCGTCTTCGAGGTTGAAGTCTTTTAACAGGGCGACCCGGACATCTACCTTTACGGCGATATGTTGCGGGAGCCAGACTTCGTCGTTGATGCGGGTTTGCTCGATGAGGATGCGCGATCCCTTGTGCAGGCGGGCCAGGAATAGCCCGAAAGAAACCGTGTCGATGCATTGAATGTCGAGCTTCTTCCACTGCGATTCGTCTTTGTCGATCCAGGCGCGGAAGCGAAATTTGGGCAGGATTTTGGCTTCTTTAAGATGGGTCGCGTATCCGGGACGGGGCTCGCCGTCGATGATGTAGGCATCGCGGCCGTCGAAGGATTCGATACCAACGAAGGTGAAGTTGTAAGCGTCGGCGACTTCGCGTACAAATTGGCGGCTCTGTTCGCGGTCTTTTTCTTCTTTCTCGGCGCGCTTTCTACGATCTTCTTCGGATTCGTTCTTGCGCTTCTCAATCAGCTTCTGAATTTTTTCTTCTTCCTTTTTGGCGTCTTTATCGGGGAGCGGTTTGTCATCTTTGGCGATCAGGCGCTCGACCTGGTCGCCGTAGAGTTCCATGATTTCCGAGGTCTTGATCTCGGTTGATTTCACCTGGCCTTTGCCATCGAGCTTGTGTTCTTCTTCGCGCTGAATGTAGGTGTAATCTTTCTGCTTCTTATCGTTCTCCATGTCTTTTTCGGCGGTCTGGCAGATCAGATCGCGGATTTGGTCCTGGGAAAGGGAGGCGGAAGATTTGTCCTGGCCGAGGGCGACGCTTGCGAGGAAAAGAAGAAGGAGAAGAAGGATAGACCGGCGCATGGACATGTTACGAAGGATAAACCCGGATGGTTCCCGAGAGTTGCTGGGGACCGCGCGACCCTAATTCTGATGGATTATTTTTCGGCGCGGCCCAGGCAGCCGGCGCGAAAGGAGCGGTCGTCGAGGCGGTGCAGGCGCTTGCTCATGCCGGGGCGCAACAAGGGGAAATGGCGGATGGTGAAGAGATAGTTGGCGATGAACCAGAGGGGTTCATCCGTGGTCATCCAGTTTTGGCGATCGAAGCGAGCCAGGTTTACGGGGCGGGAAAAGTTTCGCAGAGAGCGTTCACGGCGGAGATTGAAGTACACGTCGAAATAACTCAGCGCCAGTTCGCGCAGGGTGCGGTAGACGGGTTCGCGATAGCGGCAGCCGGTGTAGTTGGATTTAGCAATGGCGCCCCAGTGGCCGTGGCTGCGATAGATGGCGACGACGTGGTCGGTGTCGTGTTCGGCTTCGAGGTCAAAGATCAGCGCGGGATATCCGTTGGCGCGCAGTGCAGCGGCGGCGAGTGTGGCTCCCTCAAAACAGTGGGAGGTGTTTTCTTTGAGGACGCGGCGCGGGGACCAGGCGGTGTCGGCCAGGTGGTAAGGCATGTCATCGAGATAACGCTGGATGCCGTGGGGAGTTTTCAGGCTGCGAAGTTTGCGAAGTTCCGCGGGGGTGAAAGTGTTCATCTATGGATTGAAGTCTATCCGACGGGAACGAGAAAGGCGTTAACCACAGAGGGCACTGGGGATCACAGAGGAATAGGGGGAGAAGCAAGCGCAGGCAGATGGTTCGACTTGGATTGAAGTCTATTCGACGCCAACTGGAAAAGCGTTAACCACAGAGGACACTGAGGATCACAGAGGAAATCGGGGTTCAAGCGCACGCAAATAATTCGGCCAGCTCTCGCGGATTATCTACGGTGACGTCGGGTGGGGCTTCGCATAGGGTGTGGGGGGCAAAGCCGTAGGTTACGCCGCAAGTCCACAATCCGGCGTTGCGGCCGGTGAGGACGTCGACGGAGGAGTCGCCGATCATCAGAGTTTGTTCAGGACGCGTCTTGGTTTCGCGCAGCAGCGTCTGGGCGCCTTTGGGGTCGGGCTTTTTGGTGGAGAAGCTGTTTTCGCCGTAAATATGAATAAAGAACCCGCCGAGGCCCAGAGCTTCGACAATCGCTTTCGAAGGAATTACCGGCTTATTGCTGAGCACGGCCATCTGGCGAGTCAGGCCGTTGCAGTTACGGATTGCGGTCAGCATTTCTTTTATGCCGTCGTAGACGATGGTGTGGTCGAGTTTGTGCACGCGATAGTATGCGAGGAAATGCTCCAGAGCTTCTTTGACGGAGCCTTCGTCGCGGGGATCGCCGAGCGCGCGGCGGACCAGCATAGGAGCGCCGTCGCCGACGTAGGAAGCGATTACGTCGCCGGGAAGCTCAGGGCGTCCGAAATGTTTGAGGGTGGCGTTGACGGAGTGGATCAGGTCAAGGCGCGAGTCGATCAGGGTGCCGTCGAGGTCGAAGATCAGCAGCTTGATCTTGTGGGGGTCGAATTGGCGGTGAAACTTGATCATGAAGTCGAGGGCAAAGGCCTTATCCGCGGAAGTCGCAAAGATTTGCGCTCATCTTCCTTCTCTCTGGTTACTTCCAGTATATTCGGAAGCCCGGCATAGGATTTACAATGTGAGGTTCGACTTTTTGGTTCGGGATAAGGCATTTATGGCTACGAAGACGGATTCTAAGCCGGCGGGCGTGGCTGACGCGAAACTCAAGGGCGGGAAGACTTACGAAGGTCTTTCTCGCGAGCAGTTGATTGAAGCGTATCGCGTCATGTTTACGTCGCGGCGGTTGGATGACCGCGAAATTCTGCTCAAGCGGCAACAGAAGATTTTCTTCCAGATTTCTGGCGCTGGACACGAGGCCATCGGCTGGGCTGCCGGGGTTACGCTCAAGCCAAACTTCGATTGGTTTTATCCGTACTATCGCGACCGGGCGCTGTGCCTGGCTCTGGGTGCGACGCCTTATGAAATGTTGCTGATGGCGGTGGGCGCGGCGGATGATCCGCAGTCGGGCGGGCGGCAGATGCCTTCGCACTGGGGATTTCCCAAGCTGAATGTGGTGACTCAGTCCTCTCCGACGGGATCGCAGGTTTTGCAGGCGGTGGGTTGCGCGGAGGCAGGACGGTATTTTGCGGCGCACCCTGAAGCCGCAAAAAAGAGCAATGGCGATTACCGCGAGTTCAGAGATGTGCAGTTTCGCGGCGATGAAGTGACATACGTTTCGCTCGGCGATGGCACCACCAGCGAAGGTGAATTCTGGGAGGGGATGAACACCGCCGCCAACCGGAAGTTGCCGGTGGTGTTCGTGGTGCAGGACAACGGATATGCGATTTCTGTTCCGGTCGAAGTGCAGACGGCGGGCGGAAATATTTCCCGGCTGGTTTCCGGTTTTCCCAATTTTCATTTTGAAGAAGTAGATGGTACCGACCCAGTTGCGTCGTACGCGGCCTTTGCGCGATCCGTGGCTTATTGCCGGGCGGGCGAAGGGCCATCATTTATTCATGCGCATGTCATTCGTCCGTATTCGCATTCGCTTTCGGATGATGAAAAACTTTATCGGCCCGACGCGGAACGCGAGCGCGACACGGCGCGCGATCCCATTACGCTGATGCAGATGTTCCTGATCCGCGAGGGCATTCTCGACGAGAAAGCGATCAACAAACTGGAGAAGCAGGTCGAAGACGATTTGCAGATCGCGGTGGATCAGGCGCTGGAAGCGGCTTTACCCACCCCCGATTCAATCACTCGTTTTGTATATTCACCGGACCTGGACGCATCGTCACCCGCGTTTTCCACGGAGCCGGCCGTTACCCAGGCTGGGCCCGACGGCAAGGCTGCCGCGCCGAAAACGATGGCCGATCTGATCAACTCTACTTTGCGGGATGAGATGCGGCGCGATGAGCGCATCGTCATGTTCGGCGAAGACGTGGCGGATTGCAGTCGCGAACAGTATCTGGAAGAGAAGCTGATCAAGGGTAAAGGCGGCGTTTTTAAGCTGACGTTTGGCTTGCAGCATGAATTCGGCTCTGACCGGGTTTTCAATTCTCCGCTGGCAGAGGCGAACATCGTGGGCCGCGCGGTGGGCATGGCTACGCGCGGGTTGAAGCCGGTAGTGGAAATTCAGTTTTTCGACTACATCTGGCCGGCTATGATGCAACTTCGCAATGAGCTGCCGCTAATCCGCTGGCGCTCGAACAATGGGTTCGCGTGTCCGGCGGTGGTGCGGGTGGCGATTGGAGGATATCTCACCGGCGGCGCGATTTACCATTCGCAGTGCGGAGAGAGTATTTTCACCCACACGCCCGGAATGCATGTGGTGTTTCCCTCGAACGCGCTGGATGCGGCGGGGCTGTTACGAACCGCAATTCGCTGCGATGATCCGGTTTTGTTTCTCGAGCACAAGCGGCTGTATCGCGAGACTTATGGACGCGCGCCCAATCCCGGGGCGGAGTACATGATTCCATTCGGCAAGGCGAAGATCGTGCAAGCGGGTACCGACTTAACGGTCGTTACCTATGGAGCGGTGGTGCCGCGAGCCCTGCAAGCGGCGCAGAAAATAGAGCGCGAGCAAGGGGTGAAAGTCGAGTTGATCGATTTGCGCAGCTTAAATCCATTTGACTGGGATACGATTGCGACCTCGGTGAGCAAGACAAATCGCGTACTCGTGGCGTATGAAGACACGCTTAGCTGGGGTTACGGCGCGGAAATCGCAGCCCGGATCGCGGACCAGCTCTTCGATCACCTCGACGCCCCGGTGCGGCGGGTGGCTGCGAAGGATGTGTTTGTCGCGTATCAGCCGATTCTTGAAGACGCCACCCTTCCGCAAGCGGAGGATTTGCTGCGGGCCATGAAGGAGTTGGCGGAGTACTAAGTGCGAGAGTGCTGTGCAAGCGCCATGGCCCCCCGAAGGTGGTTGCTGGTTACTCCGGTAACGCGGTAACCACACGGAAATTGTTTTCCCTCTTCTTGCAGTGAGATGGCCTTCCGCAGATCGCCTTTGCGCGTAAATCCTTGACGCGTCCCCAAGTCGTTGTGAAAACGTCTCTGCGAGCGGGTATTCGCACGCCTGATGGTCTGCGGCGTGCTTTGTTTACCTCGGGGAGCCGACCTTGAGTTTCCCACCTGCTCGATTCTCACGTTGAGGGTTTGACTTATGCGGATAAAGTACTTGCCCACAGTCTCAGCAAATCGATTTCTAGCTTTGCTTGCTATTAGCGTGATTCTGGCGAGTGGAGCGTGGGCACAGACTCAGCAGGTGCTTTACAGCCTTGGCGTCGTGGTCGACGATGGAGCCGGACCCGCGGGAGGCTTGGTCTTAGACAAATCCGGCAATCTGTATGGCACCACTGCGCTGGGGCGCGGGCACGGGCTGGATCCAAATGGTTCAGGTACTGTGTTCAAGCTGACACGAAAGACTGGCGGTGGTTGGGCGGAGACTGTGTTGCACACTTTTTCCGGTAAAGATGGAGCCGTGCCAACTGCAACGCTGATGCTTGACAGCGCCGGCAATCTCTACGGTACGACGAATCAAGGCGGAGCCAGCAATGCCGGCGTCGTCTTCAAGCTCACTCGCGGCCAGGGCGGCAAATGGGCCGAAAAGGTTTTGTACAGCTTCACTGGTTTAAACGATGGCGGGTTTCCGGTCGCTGGCGTGATTAGTGACGCGGCGGGAAATCTGTATGGCACCACGCAACTCGGCGGCGTTTTTGGCAAGGGTACAGTGTTTGAATTAACCCATGCGACGAGCGGCTGGGCGGAGAAGGTGCTCTACAGCCTGGGTCAGGCTGGAAAATTTCCCCTCGGCGGACTGGTGTTCGATGAGGCGGGCGTTCTTTATGGTACGGCGAAGAACGGCGGCAAGACCAACTCCGGCCTGGTTTTCAAACTGGTTCCCGAGCAAGATGGCACCTGGAAAGAAGTCGTGCTTTACAACTTTCTGGGCTCGGCAATTAACAATACCGATGGAAGGTTCCCGCGCTGCACGCTGGTGTTCGACAATCGGGGCAATTTGTATGGCACAACCCGAGGCGGCGGCCTTTTTTCTGGCGGCATCGTATTCGAGCTAACGCCTCCTGCCGCGAAGAGGGGCGCATGGAGCGAACGCGTGCTCCACTACGGCGGCGACACTCACGGAAGCGGACACAAGTTCTTGTCCGGTGTAGTGTTCGATTCGTCGGGCCGGCTATACACGACATCGGAAACCGGTGGAACGTTCAACGCGGGAGTTGTCTTCCGGCTTACTCCAACCGCGAACGGCCTCTGGAAAGACAAGCCGCTGTACACTTTCACCGGCGCGATCGATGGCGGGTCTCCAATGGCCGGAGTGGTGCTGGACAAGCGCGGTAATGCCTACGGCACGACCTATACCGGGGGCGATGCCGGAAACGGCACGGTGTTCGAAATCAAACCGTAGGCGCGTTCCGCAGGATGTTGCCCTCTTCCTCTGGAGACTTCTGTCTCCCCTCAAATCCATTTCACCCTCCACTCTGTAAAAATACCGTCAAATCGTTACTGGGCGCGTGTTTCCCGGTCTTTTCAGTGCTATAGTTTCAACCCGCAAGAGAATCACAAATTTTTTGTTTCCGGGCGCCAGGTGTCTCGGGGGGGAATGGAAAAATGAAAAACGCAACAGTTCGGTTTGTCCGCAAGATCTGGTGGCTTGGGGTGGCGGTCCTACTGGCCAATATTGCTTTCGCCGCGCCGACGGAAAAGGTCATTCATAGCTTTACTGGTGGCAACGACGGAATTGATCCACAAACGACGCTGGCACCGGATGGAGCCGGTAACTTTTACGGTACTACGGTCAGCGGCGGAACCGGCGCTCTTTGTGGGAACGGGTGCGGCACCGTGTTCGAGTTGTCTCCGGTTGCCGGAGGCAAGTGGAAGGAAACGGTGCTCTACAACTTCACGGGTGGCAGCGACGGTAAGAATCCGTACGGCGGCGTTATTTTGGATGGTAAAGGCGACCTCTACGGAACCACTGTGGCCGGTGGATCTGGCGGAACCTGCGCCGGCGACGGTTGTGGTGTCGTGTTCCTGCTGTCGAAGAAAGGCAAGAATAGCTGGGTTGAAACCGTGATGTACAACTTTACCGGCGGCAGAGACGGTTTTGGTCCCGGCGGTGCGTTAGTTTTCGATGCAGTTGGCAATCTTTACGGAACGACACCCGACGGCGGCAACCTGCACAAATGTAACGGCGGCGGTTGCGGCGTGGTTTATGAGATCTCGCCGGTCAGGGGCGGCGGTTGGAAACAAACCGTGCTGCACACCTTCACGGGCGGTGCGGATGGTGCCGTGGGATCGCTCGGACCGTTGTTCCTCGACAAGGCGGGAAATTTGTTCGGCGTCTCGGAGCTGGGCGGCGATGCGTCGTGCCAATGCGGCACGGTGTTTAAGCTGACCTCGGCGAGCGGCAATTGGAATTTTAAAACCCTGTACGCCTTCAAAGGGCTTCCGCAGGCAGGTTATCCCTACGGTGGTGTGATTGCGGATGCCAAAGGCAATCTCTACGGGACAACCGGCTATGGCGGCGCGAACGGCATGGGTTCGGTGTACAAGCTAACAAAATCGGCAGGCAAGTTTAGCGAGAGCGTGCTGCACAGCTTCACCGGCGGCAGTGACGGTGGTTTGCCAACTACCACTCTTGTGTTTGACAAAGGCAATCTGTACGGCACGGCTTCCGCTGGCGGCGACGGCAATGGCGATGGAGTCGTGTTCAAGCTCACCCCCAAAACCGGTGGCAAGTGGACCCAGAGCGTAGTGCATCGGTTCAAGAACGGAGCCGATGGAGCGAATCCCTATGAGAGCGTCGTATTCGACAAGGCGGGCGATCTCCTGGGCACCACAAACGTAGGTGGCGGCAGTGGGCAGGGAGTTGTGTTCCAAATCACGCCGTAGATGGATTGACTCCGGCCGCGCCAGAACGC
>Ga0206892_1051_pt1 | contig 13445 bp, 11 predicted proteins | sample Alteio_BWOrgHeat_56_FD_153257 | JGI IMG/M metagenome (GOLD analysis project Ga0206892, IMG submission 153257) | Enriched cells from forest soil in Barre Woods Harvard Forest LTER site, Petersham, Massachusetts, United States - Alteio_BWOrgHeat_Nextera8 ... | reverse complement strand
CCCATGACGCGCCACCGGTGACGATGGTGAGCCAGTGCAGCGGATCGCCGATCATGGTGAAGAGCTGCCCGAAGAAGGTCACCCCACTCCACGTGTAGCGCGACCAGAGCGGAAACTCGCCGTCGTGGAAAATCGCGCGGTACTCGATCATCGAAGCCGGGAAGTGCCAGTACATCGTGGCGCCAATGTCCGAGCCGACCGGGTTCTCGACGGTTTCACGCGGTGAATCCGGCACGGTCGGGAAGCGCTCGTAGAGCAGCGGCATCCCGTTGTTTGGCGAGACGTAACTCTTCCCACCGAAAATGACCGGGAAGGCGCAGACGGTTACGCTCAGCACAGCGGCAGCGACGATCGCGCGCAAGGGCCGCGCCTCACACCACGCGCGAGCACGGCTGACCATGCGGCCAAGCGCTTCACGCCGGCTCACCAGGCCCGAGGAAATCAGCACGCAGCCGACGAAGGTCACGAGAAAGACGAGCGCGATCTCCCACAGCGGCGGTGGCGGCTCGATGGTCAGGTCGATCGGCGGCTTCGGCGTGAAGTGCAGCCCGGTCAGCGCTTCCCCCTTCTGCGTACGGAAACGCACCGATCCCTCGACCGAACCGGGGCGCGCATCTTCGATCGAAAGCTGCATGGTCGCGGGTGGAATGATCGCCGCGACCTCGCCGCTGCCGGTGGTGATCCAGCACTTCTGGATCTCCACTTCGGCGGATCGATCCAGCCCGTTGAGGACAAAAGCGCAGAGCCGCCCGGTGGGGATTTGGAACTGCACATGATTCAGGCGGCCGCCGCCCTCGACCGGCTGGGAAAGCAGATGGCCCTTGTGCAAGCCGGTGCGGTCGACGTCGGGCAGCAACTGCGCCTGGCCTGCGATATCCGACTTCAGCAACACGTGAAACGTCGCCCATTGCGGCGGCTTGCCGAAAGGGTTCCACCAGAACAACACCGTGGCCACGACCGCAAGGATGAGGCTGGGGATGGCATGCACGAAGAGCGGAGACGGCGCGCGGGAAATGGAAGGCTGGGCGGTCATGGCAACAGGATCAGGAGACCGCCACACAATCGGGCGGCGTGGGTTGCGTTGAAATCGCCTTTGCCTCCAGGCGTCCGCTGCGGCGCCACCACCAGAACGACAAGCCCAGCGCAATCAGCCCGACCATGGCCACGTTCAGCGCACCGTCGAGGGCCGCCGGCCAGTATTCGAACCGCACCACGTGATGCCCCGGCTTGTCGATGAGCGCGCCGCGAAAGGCGTGATCGACCGGCACGCAGAGCACCGGCTGATCGTCGACATAGGCGAGAATGTCGTTCGGCACGTTCGCTTCCAGCAGCACGGCCACACCGGAAGAGGGCGCGTCGATCTCGAAAGTGGTCGTGTTGTTGGTCAGCTTGTAATGCTGTGCCGGCTGCACCACCCGTTTGGCAAAGTCCCGCGCGGGCAGCTTTAGCATGGCTTGAAGCGCGGGCGGTTCCGCGGCGAAGGGACGGCCGTCTCCTTCCTCCACCAGCTTCCGGAGCGATGGCCCGTCGTTGTAGACGCCCACAGCGTCGGTAAAAAATGCGCGCGGCCACGCGGTCGTACTTTCGAGCACGGTGAGATCGGATGCGGGGAGCAGCTTGGTGCCGGGAGGCGGGCTGCTTCCCTGGCCGGGCTCGGCGAGAATGTAGCGCACGTTGAGCATATCGAGCGCACGGTGGAGCGAGGCGAAATCCTCCTCCTTGATCTTGATCCGCCAGTCCCAGATGCGCTTGAGCCCGAGGGAAGTGGTCAGTTCCAGCATCGCCGGATTCATGAGGGCCTCCGGCCCGCTGATCGTCTCGAAGCCCAGCACGGTGTTGAATCCCGGCACCATCTCCCAGTCGAGGCCCACGACACGGCCCGGCTCGGTGGAAGCCGTGCGCACGGCTTCGAGGGCGGGCGAAGTCAAGTGCCGCAGGTCGGTGCGTGTCTTGGGATTGCGCGTATAGAAATCAAACTTCGTCTGGAGGTACATCCCGTGACGGAAATGCAGCGTGGCAAACGCGCACAACGCCACCACCGCCCACGCCGCCGCGGCCGGGCGGCGCAACCACGCCTGTCGCATGGCCCACGGAAGGATGGCCAGCGCAGCAAACAAGGCCGGCGCATAGCCCGCGAAAAACAAACTCAGCGGAATGGATTCGCCGACTTTCAGCATGGTGCGGCCCACGCGATGCGCGGCGTCCGTGAGCCCGAAATAGCTGGCGACGAGCACGCCCACGAAAGTGAGCATCAGCGCCCAATCCCCGACCCACTCCTTGTCCCGCAAGCGGGCCAGGCACTCGCGCAGACCATAGCCCGCAATGACAAACAGCAGGATGAAAAGCACACACGAAAACGTGTTGTCAAAATGGTAGATGTTTTTCAGGAACGGAATGGTCGCCGCCGTCGCAGGCGAAACTACGCCGAAGGCCAGCGCGCCTGCGGCCACGGCCGGCAGCGTCACCGCCCAGAGCATCCGCTCTCCGGCGAGCGCGCGCGCCCGGACCAATGCCCAGGCCACGCCGATCAACACGAAGAAATTGGTCGACGGATTGAAGAGAAATTCGATCGGCATGAACTGCCGGTGAAAAATGTCGTCGAAAAGGCCGAGCGCGAGGCCGGGCGTCATCTGGTAAATGCGCGGCTCGTCGTAGGAGGTGTGGGCCTTGCCGAGGGCGTCGAGAAAAGTCATCCAGAGCGGCGCACTGAGGAGCAGGAAGACGATGTTGGCCCAGGCGAAGATCCCGAGGCGGGTGAGCCGCCAGCGCATCGGCTGCGCGGCGAGCAGCAACATAAGGCCGCCGGCCGCGTTCATGAACAGGAGCAGCGCGCTCATCTCCTTGGCCGTGCCACTGTTCATCTCCCACCAGTCCGCGAAGATCAAAAGGAATGCCCAAACGGCCGCCTGCCGATGCGAGGACGCGCGCGCACCCTCCACCCAGGCGAGCAGGATCCACGGCGAGTAACAGAGGGAGAAGAATGCCGGGTGATTGTAGCGGTAGGCGAAGAAGCCCATGAAGGGCGCGGAAAGCGTGAGCAGCAGCGCCGCGGCCAGGCTGCCGCTGGTGCGCCGCACCAGCAGGCCGATGGCAAAAGCGAAGAGCACCTGGGCGGTGATGAACTTCCAGTCCCACGCCCACGAAGCGCCGCCGGTGAGGATCGGCACCCACTCGAGCGGATCGCCGATCATGGAAAGACTCTGGGCGAAGAGCGGCAGTCCGCTCCAGTTGTAGCGGCTCCAGAGCGGGAACTCGTGATCGTGGAAAAGCGCGCGATGCTGGATCATCGACGCCGGCATGTTCCAGAGCATGGTCGCACCGAGATCGGAGCCCACGGCATTGTCGATGTGCCCACCGACCCCACCCGGCACGGTGGGCTTGCCCTCGTAGAGGAGCAGTAGGCCGTTGTCCGGCGAGATAAAGCTCTTGCCGAAGAAAATCACCGGATGACAGCAGAGCGCCACCGAGAAGGCCGCCGCGCAGAGCAGGGCGCGCCGGGGGGTGCGCTTTCGCCCACGCCGCCAGGCGCGGAATCCAGCGCGCGACCGCCAGACGATCGCCAAACTTCATCGACAGCCAGAGCGCCACTCCCAGCGAAAAGACAAAGACCAGGCACACCTGCCAGGCCGGCGGCGGTATCTCAATGGCCGTTTCGATCGGTACCAAGGGGCGGAAGATCAGCCCATTGTCTTCCGACTGCGGCTGGGAATGAAATCGCAGCACGCCGGTGGGCAGAAGCTCGGCAAATCTCGGATTGGCCGCGGCAATGACCGAGGGCGGAAACATGGCGAGCACCTCGCCGGCCTCACTGGTCAGGAAGAGTTCCCGGACATCGGCGATCCCCTCCTCCACGCGCGGAACAAATTTCACCGCACACAACTTCCCCGCCGGCATTTCGAACCGGATATGCGCCGCAGCCCGGCTGCCCGGCACTTTGATCGGCTCGGTGTGCCCAAACCGCAGTCCCGGCCCATCCACATCGAAGTGAAAAGCCACGGTCCCCGGCATTTCGCTGACCACGGAAGCCTCGAAATAGGCGTGCTCCGGCGGTTTCCCGAGGGGATTCCAGCAAAAAAGCACGGTGCAGCAGACCGCCAGCGCGAGGCAGGGCAGCAGATGCAGGAATAGGGGTGTAGGCTCGCGGGCGGGCAGCGAGTGAGTCATGGGCGCGGCTGGTAAGAGAAAGTGTTGTGCCACGGCGCGCGATTTCGCCGTGCCGGGCTCATGCCTTGCTAAACACATCTCCGCCATGATTCAAACAGCACCGATGAAACTTGCGGTTCCCCCTGAGCCGGAAGCGCCTCTCCCGGCGCCGACGCCCGACCCTGCGCCCGCGCCGTCGGCCCGCACCTCCTGGCTGCTCGCCGCCGTGATCCTCGCCGCGGGGCTTTTCCTCCGCATCTGGCCTTGGGCGGGCTTCACCGGCACGGGCTTCGACGAGGCGCTCTATCGGGACAATGTCATCCGGCTGGATAAGGTGGGCGTCATCGGCTACCCGGCGATCTGCCAGCTTTACATCGAGGACCAGCGCAAGCCAGACGTCATTACGAAGCTGCCCCCCACCCGTTTCTTTTACATCTACGCTTCCTACCTCTGGAAACGCATGGAGTTTGGCGATGCCCCGCCGCTCACCCCGCGCACGGAGCATTTTGCCCAGCGCGACCCTGGACTCGTCTCGCTGCACCGGGTGGCCTGCCTCTTCTCCTGTCTCGGCCTGATCGTGAGCGGCTTAGCCGCGTGGCGCATCCTCGGCCTCCGCGCCATGCCGGCCATTCTGGCGTTGCTCGCCTTTTCGCCGCTGCAAATCCACCTCGCCCAGCATGCGCTGATCGATGGCGTCTTTACCTTCTGGGCGATCCTCAACGTGTGGCTCCTCTGGGAAAACCTACAGCGCCCAAATCACCGTGGCCTCCTCGTTGCCTTCGCCATCGGCCTGGCCGGAATGGTCATCACCAAGGAAAACTCCTTCTTCGTCTACCTGGCGCTCTGCGGCCTCGTCGCGGTGAATCGCTGGGCGAAATTCGGCCACGTCACGCCGCGGCTGCTGTTCATGGGCGTCCTCGGGCCATTCCTTGGCGTGGCCACGCTCGTAGTGCTGGCCGGCGGCCCCCAGCAATTTGCCGAAATCTATCATCTCCTCGTCACCAAGGCCGAGACCCTCACCTACGCGATCAAGACCGGCGACGGCCCGTGGTCTCGCTATCTCATCGATCTCATGCTCCTCAGCCCGGCCATCCTCGTGCTGGCCATCGGCGGCATCTTCTCTCAAGTGCGCGGTCATCGCGCCTACGTCTATCTCGTAGCCTTCGTGGGCTTCAGCTACGCGATCATGTGCAACATCCGCTACGGGATGAATCTCCGCTACGCGTCCATCTGGGACCTGCCCCTGCGCGCGCTCGCCGCCGCCCAGGTCGGCGCCATCGCGGCCCGCTTCGGCACACGGCAGTCGCTCGTCACCGGCATCGTCATCGCCGCCCTGTGCGCCTACGACCTGCGGCAGTACCAGCTCTTCTTCGTGGACGCCAGTCTCTACGAGTTAGTCACCGGGGGCCTGCTCCAAGTGGTGAAGATTTTGAAGTGAGGTATTTCGGAGAGTGTGTCGCTTGCCTTGAACGCCTGCGGCAGCGAGCAGCCAGCTTGCTTTGGGTGCCAATGGGTGCCAATGTCGCCCATTGCCATGACTCGTCCCAACATCCGCGAAATCGCTCGCCGTCGTGATTCTTCTGGAGGAATCACGATCATTGCGACGCGCGACGGCCAATTCAGGGACAATAAAAAGGGTTTGGGGGTAAACTACTACTCTGGAAGATGTGTGCCGATTCAGAAAAACGTGAGATCATTCGATGGCGTCCGTGGCCGTGTGACAATTGCCGTGGCGGCACAGAAGCAGCAGGTTACCTTGTCGAACGCTATCCGACAGGTGGAGAAATTCCAGACTGCGGGCCGGACGAGTTCGTAGAGATCATAGCGGAGAGAGAACGGTCCTGGCTCGTAGAATGGATCGAAAGCTGTCCCCATACGGCTGACATCCAATCTGCCGTCGATTCTTTGACGACCGGGTCGGAGCATTCGGTCTACCTGGAACCGGAGACCGGCGATTTTCAAAGTCACTCTCCCAGGCGTCTACTTTCTTAAGGACGGAGTCGTGAATCAGCGACGCTGCACTCCCGTGGAATACTTGATGCGGTTGGACGCGATAGAGCGAACGTTCGGATTTTCAGCGACGGCGGTCGGAGCAACTTCGGAAGGGCAGATAGTGACCATTCAAAAATTCATCGATGGCGACCCTCCCACACAAGAAGAGGTGGATGCTTTTTTGCTCGGGGAGGGGATTACTCCTGTAAAGCAACAATGCTGGTTGTGGAAAAAATATGACGCCGATTTTGAGTTGGAGTTTTGGATTGGAGACGCCAGAGCCGACAACTTCGTAAAAACGGTGAATGGGATGGTACCAATCGATCTTCGGATGTGGGGCATCGTTCCCAATTAGTCCCAATTTGACTGGCGTGTCATTCCGAGCGGAACGAGACGCCTATGGGACTGCGGGGCTAACCCCGCGACTCTACCAAAGACCATCGCTGGTCGTGCGACGGGGTCCTTCGACTTCGCTCAGGATGACACCGCGAAGAGGAGCTCTTCTACACCGCGGCCACGGTCGCCGCTTTCTTCATCTCGTCGCTGCGCTCGATGGTTTCCCGCAGCAAGGCCGGCACCGTAGGCAGGGCTTGGGCGCGCAGGAAGATCTGATAGCTGAAAAAGCCTTTGCTGATCTTGATGAACGCCATGTTCAGCGTCACGCAAAGCCGGCCCAGCCAGTTGTCTCCCAAGGCCTTGGGGAAAGGCGCGGGGATGCCCTTGACTTCGATCACCTTGTAGCCGGTCTGGTCGAAGAGTTCCTTGAGCGAATTGAAGGTGAAGAGCCGCGTGTGCGTGCGATCGAGAATGCCCTTGCGGCCGTAGTTGAAGTGCCCAAGGAAGAGCATGCAGCGCGTGATGAAGAAGCCGATGTTCGCCGTGGTGAGCACGATCTCCGGGCGCTTGCGCCCGGTGGCGCCGCGCAGCATTTCCATGAAGGCCTCCGGATCGTGCAGGTGCTCGATGACGTCGAGCATGAAGATCTGGTCGAACTCCGAGACCTCGACCGGAAACTCATGCACGTCGAGATCCCAGCGGGTGAGCTGGACATTCGGCGCGGGGGCTTCCGCCGGCACGTATTGATCGATGCCCGTGACCTGTCCGGCCTTGGCGGCGAGTTCCCTGGCCACGTAGCCCTGGCCACAGCCGATATCCAGCACCTTCGCGCCGGGGATCACGGCGTCGACCGCAAAGGTGTGCGACGACGGGAAACCCATCTTGAGGTCGTAGGTGAGCTCCACCTGCCCGACATCGAACTTGCGATCGTAGAGCAGGTTCTTCTCGTGGCATTTCGCCCGCAGCATGGTGCGGAAGATGTCCCACGCATACTTCATCCCGTTCACGTGGCAGATCTCGTCGCCATAAAAGGTCGGGATTGGAATTTCGATGATGCGCAGCCCCGCGAAGTGGAGTTGGACGATGATGTCGGTGTCGAAATGGAAATCGTTCGAGTTGCGCTCGAAGGGGATGCGGGCCAGCGCCTTGGTCGAATACAGCCGGTATCCGCTGTGGAATTCGCTGAGGTGCGAGCCGAGGAGTGTGTTCTGAAAATTGGTGAGCACCTGGTTCCCCACCCACTTGTAGAGCGGCATGCCGCCCTTCAGCGCGTCCTGCTTGTTGATCATCCGCGAGCCGAAGACGGCATCCGCCTCGCCGGTGTAAAAGGGCTCGAGCAGCGCGGGCAGTTTCTCCGGGGCGTACTGGCCGTCGCCATGGATGAGGGCCACGATGTCGAAACCGTTGTCGATCGCGTAGCGGTAGCCGAGCTTTTGGTTGCCGCCGTAACCCTGGTTCACCGGAGTGCGCAGGATGGTGATCTTGAATTCGCTGGTCTGGTCCTCGCGCTTCAGGCCCGTCTTGAACGTCGCGTCCTTCGACGAATCGTCGATGACCAGCACTTCCACATTCCGCGTGCGCAGCTCGACGGGGATGCGGTCCAGGACGCTCTCGATCGTCTTCTCGGCGTTGTACGCCACGACGAAGATGAGCACGCGCTGGCCGGTGGATTCAAGGGACATAGGTAGCTAATAGAGTCAATCTGTGTCCGTTGCAAGGCGGTTGCCGCTGTCGGCAGGTTCCCGCGGATAGACGGCTCTCAATATCAGACAGGCGACCGCCGCGGCCGCAATGGGAAGCTCGCCGAGCGCAAAAAGCAGGCCGGAATACGTTCCACCTGTCTTGGGAATGTGTGGATTGCGGAGGGCCAGGATCATCAGCCATGTCTGGAATCCCAGCACCAGAAGGAGAAAGATCCCGAGGCCCAAACCCCATTTTCGGGGGCGCTTCCAGAGCTTCCAAATCAGGAAAGCCCACATGCCAACACCCAGGATGGGGGTCAACACACGCTGAATAGGGTCTCTCCAGACTGCATGTTGATGAGCCAGACCCAACAGGCTGTTGACGGCCACGACTGCCAGCAAGAAGACCGCCACGAGATGGAAGATGCGGTGGGGTACGGGCGGGCTCGAAGCTTTCATGGGCTGCGTTCCTTACCGCAGGCTTCAGCGGCCACCAAGTCGCTACTGAAATTCGCGGGCTTTTTTCCGTCTCTTACGCAAGAGCCCTGGCTGCGCTGTCCGAAAGCAGCGGCGCTCCTTCACTGTCCGGGACCTCTTCACCCGCACGTCCCCGGTAGATGACCGGCTTCTCCGCCACGTGGCGCCGACCGTAGCCAAAGGGGAAACGGAATCCCGTCTCGGTGTTCACCCACAGGTGGTACTCATTATCCATGTCGACCAGCCGGCTTTCCGCAGGAAACAACTCAATGGCCTCGAACTCGGGCCCGACGAGTTCATTCTTGATCTGCTGGAAGTGCCGCCAGTCCTTGGCTGGTTCGCCGTCAAGGCGGGAGATGGTGAGTTGCACGATGGGCGGGTCGCGGCGCACCTGCACCCGGTAGGTATCGTTTGTGAAGACTTGCGGGGCGGCCATGGTCTGGACCAGCCGCTCCACGAGATGCACGCGCTCGAAAATATCCGGGATGCGCCCCTGGCAGTAGCCCTTGAAGAACTCCGGCGGCTGCGCCAGCAGGGCATCGCGATACATTTGGTTTTCCCGCACATCGGGCGGTTTCTCGACGAAGGAACTCATGTTCCGATCGCTCTTCGCCAGCGACCCGGGCGGCGGACCATGGCGGTCCAATGGCACGACTGCGGATGTCACAGTGTTCATGGGGGTGGGGTTGAAAACTTCTTTATTTCAACAAACCGCCGGCCATTCGGCAAAAGACTTGCCCTGTGGGGGAAATCGCGACACGAGAGAGCGTTGGATCAGTAAACCGCTTAGGGGGGAGCAATCCATTTTCTTACGCTCCGTTTTCATGGACCCACTGGGCGGCCCGGGTGTAGAGCTCCGCGGCATTGCGCACACGGAGCTTCTCCTTGATCCGCGCGCGATAGGTATCCACGGTCGTCTCCCCGAGGTGCAGAAGCTGGGCGATCTCACGTCCATTGTACCCCTTGCCGATGAGTTGAAAGACTTCCAGTTCGCGATCGGCCAGCAACTCCAGGCCCGAAGTATTCGAGGGCGTTTTGTGGCCGGTCACTTTCTCGAGCAGGCTGGCCGTCATCCCTTCGCTCAGGTACACCTGCCCGCTCAACACATGCCGAATGGCTTTCGAAAGCGTGGAGGATGCCTCGTGCTTCGAGATATAGCCGCGCGCGCCGGCCCGCAAGACGCGCTCGGCGTACAACGCCTCCGCGTGCATCGAAAGGACGAGCACCGGGGTCTGCATACCCTGCGCCCGCAGGTCCTTGATCAGCTCCAGGCCGCTGCTCCCCTTCAGCGTGAGGTCGACAATCACGATGTCCGGGTGGGTCGCACGAATGATCCGGTGTGCATCCTGGATGTTGTCCGCTTCGCCACAAACCTCGCAGCCAGAGTCCCGGCCCAACATTTGCGTGAGCCATTCGCGAAACATCCGATGATCCTCGACCAGGACGACCTTCACCATGCTGGGAACCGCCTCCCTGGTGCTGGAACGCGCGGACGAACCCCGTGGCGGAAGAGCTGCCGCCGCCATCAGGATGGATTGCCGACGGGGCGGGCCGTGGCGGTATTGTCACCGGTGAGCGGTCGGCCGGCGGATCGCGGTGCTTCCTCACCCGCTCTGCCCCGATACTCGACCGGTTCGTCGAGCACCAGGCGCCGGTCGTAGCCGACGGGGAAGCGATAGGCCGGGTTGGGATTTACCCAGAGATGGTATTGATTCGCAGTGTCCACGAGACGGCTCTCCGCGGGGTAAAGCTCCACGGCTTCGCATTCCGGGCCTACCAACTCGTTCTTGATCTGCTGGAAGTCCCGCCAGTTCGTGCGCGGCGCTCCGTCGTGCCGGAAGATCTCCAGTTGGACGAAGGGTGCCGCATTCCGCACACGCACGGCGTAGACGTCGTTCGCGAAAACGCACGCCGAACTGACGTTTTGGATCACCTGCTCGACGAAGCGCAGTTTTTGCATCATGTCCGGCTCCACCCCAAAATACGTGCGGAAAAACTCCGGCGGCCTGGCCAGCAGCGCGTCGCGGTACATTTGGTCCTCGCGGACGTCGCGCTGCAGTCGGGTAAAGCGATTCACCGACGCACCTCCCGGGTCAAGCTGGCAGGTGAGGCAGCGGTGAAACGAAAGGGAACGAGGGGGGATGAGGGGGGATTCATGAAGGCGACGGAACTTGCAGCTATTCAATCGCTTCGTGGAAAGACGCACAAAAGTCTTGCCCTGTGGGGATAATCACCACACCCGCCCGGGAAATCACCACATCCGCAAACCCTGATAATATCAGGCTTTGCGGGCGATTCTATTTCCCGGTCGCGACGGCCTTCGCCGTCACCACATGTTCGAAATTCAACCACACCTCGCCCCCCTCCTGCTTCACCAGGACCCACGGCCAGTGCGTGGTATCCAACACCGCGATACGCGTGACTCCGGAGGAAACGGTCGCATCGCTTTGGATGTCGAGTTGTTCGCCTTTTTGAAACGGCGATTTGCCGTGGCTCGGCTGTTCCAGGGCCAGCACGCTCTCCGGCTGCCCGAAAAGCGCAGGCATCATCCCATACGAAAACATCACCAACGCGGGCAGAATGTTCGTGTGCACGCCGGCGAATGAAGCGGAAATAGCGGCGGATGAAAATATAATAATTCGCAGTACTACGTATCGCGCTTTGGCGAAGACGGAGGAACTCAGCCGATTCCAGCGCCATGGAAACCGCGGCGCTTTCCATTCCTCTTCCAAACTCTTCGGCCAAATTGACCGGTTCATCCTACTCAATCGATTATCAGCAAACGTATGTATTTTACCGCAAAGATTGCTTGCTAAATGCAATGATTGTAGCCCAACGTCGACAGCTTAACGCATGGACGCGCATCCCAAAATCCCGTGGCCGGCAACTTACCTCGGCCGACTTCAAGCGGTGACTGTGGAACTGCGCACGATCGGTGCGCCTGCGACCGTCGAAATCCTCCAGGAACGTTTTAGCGGTGTCACCGCCGACCAGGTCGAGGCGACCCTCGCTGCGCTCGTGCTCTTCGGCAGGATTGATAAAAAAGGTGAGTTCTTTTCCGTACCGGAAGAAAGCTGATCTCCACGGCTGTGCTGCGCTGACGCGTGCCCCATCCCGAAAACCGGAACGAACGAGGACGCCGTCTCCTAAGCCGTCGCGGAGTGCAACGCGATCCGGTTGCCTTCGCTGTCGATGATGACAGCGCGGTAGCCGTACGCGCCGATTTGGTGCACGGCTTGTTGCACGATCCCGCCGTTCGCACTCACCGCTGCGACCGCTTCATCGAGGCGGCCATCGACGGAAAGGTAAATGAGCGGCCCGTTGAGAGAGGGTTGATTGTCGCCGCTCAAGGTAAGGCACCCGGAGGCGTTGTCATCGTGCGGCAGCAGTCCAAACTCCACCCCGGGCTGACCCTCTTCCTTGGTCACCGGTGCACCCAGCATGGCGGTGTAGAAGGCGATCGCGCGATCGAGATCGACGACGGGAATATCAGTCCAGCAAAGAGTTTGGCCTTCCATAGTTTCGTGAGGGATTCAGTCCGGGATCGATTGTATCCGAAATCGGCGATGAATGCCACGCTGGACTTACGCCTTTTCCTCCCATCCCTTGCCATTCCTCATTCGCCCTCGCGGAGGTAGGCGGCGAGAGCAGCGCCCAGTTGCCGGCCCGTGGCCAGGTAGCCTTCGGTCGAACTCGCCGGCGTATTCCAGGCGGTCTCGAGGCAGAGCGAAAGCGTTTGCGGGTTGCCGTGAACCACCACCCAGTTGTTGCTGATCTGTCGCCAAAGCGGGTGGTAATTTTTGCCACTCGCGCGAGTCTGCGGATCGTACGGGATGGGACCGGTGAGGCGCTCCCGAGCGCGGTCAAGAAAGCGGTCGCGCCCGCGGCGGCCGGCCTCGCTGAGCAGGCTGTCTTCCCCGGTGTAAAAATAGCTTCCGAGATCGTCGGGGCCGGGATCGTGCAGGTCGAGGAAGACGTCGAGGCGCCGCTCGCTGGCCAGGGTGGCCAGACGCTGCTGCGCGGCGGCTACTTCCGGCCAGTGGGGAGCGTCGGACCAGTCGCGATTGTGGTCCTGCGGGAGCGCTTCCTTGCCGCCATCGCCGGTGGCCACGTGATCCACGTCCATGATGGGGACGATGAAAATGTCCGCATTCTCACGCAACCAGCGCGCCGCTTCGTCATCGCCGGCGACCCACTCGGCGAAGCCGCGGCACACCCAGCTCCCGCCACTCTCCCACGCATGCTGGCGCGCTTCCACCCACACACCGGAGCGATGGGCGGCAGGCTGTTCACCCGCATGAATATGCAGCGCGGGCACCTCGCGGCCCTCCCGAGTCCTGGCGAGCGTGAAGGCTTCGGCAAAAGGATGCGCGGCCGCGAGCCGGGCGATGAGTGCCTTGGCATCCCGCGGCGTGAAGGGCGGCCCCCACGCGAGCCAGATGCTCGCGCCCGTCGCCGGCACCCGCCAGATCATCCCGCCGGGGCGCTTCTCGCCCGGTGCCGTGTGCTGCCACGCCTGCCCGTCGGCCGACACGGCGGCCCGCACCGGAGTGGCCCAATGGAAGGGCAACGGTTTGCCCTCGTACCCGCCCGTCTGCGGGATCGGACGATCGGAGCCGAGGATTTCGAAATTGATCGTCATACCGGCTTCGGCGCCATCGACACGCAGGAACCACCAGCAGGGCCAGCCCCGCGCCGGATCACCACCGGGCATGAAGCGAATCGTGTACGTTGCTTGATCGATCGACACCTCCCGCACCGAAGCGCCCTCGAAATCCGCGACGACTTTTAGTTCCGCGCGCGCACTGGCCACGC
>Ga0206892_1050_pt1 | contig 13463 bp, 8 predicted proteins | sample Alteio_BWOrgHeat_56_FD_153257 | JGI IMG/M metagenome (GOLD analysis project Ga0206892, IMG submission 153257) | Enriched cells from forest soil in Barre Woods Harvard Forest LTER site, Petersham, Massachusetts, United States - Alteio_BWOrgHeat_Nextera8 ... | reverse complement strand
GCGCGCCACGTTGGACTGCGCGCCGGATTGCCGATCGAAACGCCGGCGCTCACCGTCAATCGCTTGTGCGGATCCGGACTGCAAGCCATCGTGAATGCGGCGCAAATGGTTCAACTGGGAGAAGCGAACGTCGTGCTCGCCGGTGGCATGGAAGCAATGTCGCAAGCACCATTCGTAATTCGCGGACGCGACGGCTTTACGCTTGCTCCGGGTGGCAAGCTCGAAGATTCGCTGATGGTTGCCCTGCTCGATTCCTACTGCGGCATCTACATGGCGAATACTGCAGAGCTTTACGGAGAGCAACAAGGCATCACGCGGCTTGCGCAGGATGAGTTCGCCCTGCGCTCACAACAGTTGGCGGATGCTGCCTACAAGAATGAACGGATTCAGGAAGAACTGGTTCCAGTGCCTTTGAGGGATCGCAAAGGCGAACCCAGTGGCGAGATGTTTACCGAGGACGATCATCGCCGCCCGCAGACGACCATGGAAGGGCTTGCCAAGCTGAAAACTGCGTTTGGTAAAACCGGCACGGTGACAGCGGGTAATGCCAGTGGCATCGTGGATGGAGGCGCCGCCGTCGTCGTGATGTCACTCGAGAGTGCGCAAAAGCGCAACCTCAAGCCACTAGGGCGGATTGTCAGTTGGGGCATTGCCGGAGTCGAGCCCAAGTTGATGGGCCGCGGTCCGGTTCCGGCGACCAAGATCGCGTTGCAGAAAGCCGGACTTACGCTCGACTACATCGACCTGATCGAAGTGAACGAGGCTTTCGCCGCGCAATACTTGGCGGTAGAAAAAGAGCTCGGCTTGGATCGCGAGAAAGTTAACGTGAACGGTGGGGCGATTGCTTTAGGTCACCCGTTGGGCGCCACGGGCACGCGATTAGTCATTACATTGCTCTACGAATTACGCCGTCGCAAGAAAAAATACGGCCTTGCGACCGCCTGTATCGGCGGCGGCCAGGGCATCGCGATGATCGTGGAAAGTTTTAACTAAACCTTTTCACCACAGAGACGCAGAGTCACAGAGAAATAACTAACCTGGAGCGCATCTTATCTGCCATTCACGGGATCTATTAGGTTTTCTGAGTTCTCTGTGCCTCTGTGGTGAAAAGCATTAGAAGGATTAATTAATGGAAATCAAAAAAGTTGGAGTTCTGGGTTGTGGCTTAATGGGTTCCGGCATCGCGCAAGTAAGCGCAACCGCCGGATTCGAAGTGACTGTCCTCGAAGTCGAACAGAAATTCCTCGACAAGGGCTTTGCGGGAATTGAGAAGTCGCTGGCGAAGTTTGCCGAACGCCCTCCCGAGAAGGGCGGCATCACGGCGCAACAGAAAGACGCGATTCGCGCGCGCCTCCAGGGCACGACCAACAAAGCCGACTTGGCCGATTGCGACATCGTCATCGAAGCGATTATCGAGAATGTCGAAGATAAGAAGAAGATGTACGCATCGCTCGACGGCATCGTAAAGAAAGACGCGATCTTCGCTTCCAATACCTCGTCGATCTCCATCACTGAACTACTGACTTCAACCAAGCGGCCGGAGCGCTTTGTCGGCTTGCATTTTTTCAACCCTGTGCCGCTCATGAAATTGGTGGAAGTCGTGCGCACCATCGCGACGTCGGACAGTGTATACGACTCCGCTTATGAGTTCGCCAAGAAGCTCGGCAAGGTGCCGGTGCGCACCAGCGATAAAACTGGTTTCATCGTCAACCGCCTGCTGGTGCCTTATATTCTCGATGCAATCCGTGCTTACGAAGAAGGTGTGGGATCGATCGACGACATCGACAACGCCATGAAGCTAGGCTGCGGCTATCCCATGGGGCCGTTTACTCTATTGGACTTCGTCGGCCTCGACACGACGTATTACATCACGCACGTGATGTACGAGGAATTCAAAGAACGCCGCTTCTCATCGCCTCCGCTGTTGAAGCGGCTGGTGATGGCCGGCTGGTACGGGCGGAAATCAGGCAAAGGGTTTTACGACTATTCCGATCCGAACAACCCGAAGCCAAACAAGCTGTAGAACGGGCTGACAGTCCGCTCCGGCTGTTTCGCCGATACTGTAAACATCATTCATGCCCAAATTTGAAAAGCACATCTTCATCTGCGGAAACCAGCGTGCAGCGGGTCATCCGCGAGGATGCTGCGATCCCGAAGCCAAAGCGGAGTTGCAGAAACTATTCAAGCAAAAGCTGGCGGAGCGCGGCCTGAAGGGACGAGTGCGAGCCAATCAGTCCGGCTGCCTCGACCAATGCGAGCACGGACCCAACCTGGTCATTTATCCGGAAGCTGTTTGGTATGGCGGCGTGACACTCGCCGACGTCGATGAAATCATTGACTCCCACATCGTCGGAGGCAAACCGGTGGAGCGGTTGAAGATGCAAGATTCCTGCATCAACACAGCATCATGTGAGCACAAACCGCGCCCAGATCAGGTCGCAACAAGACGCGGAGCGTAGAGACGTATCTTGCTAGGACTCTTTTTCCGCCACAACCGCACCCCCCGGTTTGGCGTCCCACTTGAGAATCTTCAAATCCAAAACGAAGATCGCGTACATGCAGGGCACCTGCAATTTCGTAATCAGTGTCGCCACCAGCAGGCCTCCAATCTGCGCGTAGCAGAGAGGCTTCCAGAGCGGACCACCGTGAAGCGCGAGGGGGAACAATGCCAGCACTGTGGCTCCCACAGTGATCATGACTGGCCGCAATCGCAGGATTCCCGCGTCGATCACCGCATTCTCAAAATCATCTCCAACTGCGCGTCTTTCTTCGATGAAGTCAAAGAGCACAATCGAATGGCTGACGATCACGCCGACCAGGCTGGCGACTCCCAGAAATGCCATGAACCCAAAAGGCTCGTTCATCAACCACAGCAGTGCGACGGCGCCCACAACTCCGTAAGGAGCAGCCGCCAGCACTAGCAGAGGCTTGATCGCATTATTGAACTGAAAGACCAACGCAAGAAAAATGGCAAACACTGAAATCGCCATCACCAATGCCAGATTCTTGAATCCCCGGGAAGTCTTGTCGTACTCGCCACCGATCTGCAGCTTGTATCCGGGTGGCAACGATTTCTCAAAGGCGAGGAGCTTGGGCATGGCGACTTTCAAAACTTCGGAAGCCAAGGTTCCGCCAACCGGGAATGCGCGCACGTTAATGGTGCGAAACTGCTCGAGCCGAACTATGCGAGCGGTGCTCATCCCATTCTTAATGTCGGAAATTTGCACGAGGGGGATTTTTGAGTTGTCCTGTGACGCATAAACATACAGATTTTGAATATCGGAAAGTCGCGCCCGCTCTTCCATGCGAAGGCGGGCGACAACGGGAATTTGTTTTTGTCCCTCCTGCAACGTAGTGACGGCCATGCCGCTCATGGCAGAATTCGAAGACGTAGCCACGTCCATATTGGTGATTCCCGCGAGATTGGCGCGGTCAGTATCGATGTTCAAATTCACGTCCAGCGATTCCTCGCCCCACTCGTTGCGAACTCGCTCGGCCAGAGCGTCGGACCGAAAAATGTCTTCCACTTGCGCGGCCAGGCTGCGTAGCGTCCGTATGTCTTGCGTCTCATGGGCTGGACTGACGTCCGCCGTGCTCGACAAGCGAATTTCGATTGGATAGTCCAGGGGATTGGTCAAGAGTTGCCGCGCATCCAAACGCGCTCCCGGCACAGAGGCCGCCAATGCGGGCTGCAGTTGCTTGATGAATTCGGGAGTGATTTCTTTATCGGTGACTTCGATGATGACCTGGGCATAGTTCAGTTGCTGAAGCTGCGGTGACGCCGAAAACCAAAATCTCGGACCACCTCCTCCGGCAAAAGTCGTAATGTACTTCAAATCGCGACCTGGGGAACCATCCTTGGCGGGATGCGCGCGTCCATATTTGGCCGCCTCTTCGCGGACTATTCGCTCCACGGTTTGCGAGGTCTGGTTGGTCGCGTCCAGATTGGAATCGTTCGGTAGCCAGACATCGATGTAAGACCAGTACTGAACGTCCTCGGGAAAGAACGAAAGCTTCAGATTGGCAAATATCACCACGCCAGCGACTAGGAACGCGAGCGAGCCAATGAAGAATTTCCACCGATGCTCGATGGAAAACTTGGCTGCGACCGCATAGTAGCCCATGAATCCGGTGGTGCGGCGCACTTCAATAGGGACCTCGGGATGCGTGTCGGGGCGCAGGATGTGATACCCAAGGTAAGGAATAAAGGTCATGGACACCAAGCGCGAAGCCACGAGGGAACAGGTCATCACGATTGGCAGGCTGTACAAGAACTCGCCCGTGCTTCCCGTGACCAGGAGAAATGGCAGATAGGCCACGATGTTTGTGACAGTGGCGTACAAAATCGCGGTCGCCAGTTTGGTAGGGCCGAGCCACGCAGCAATAATTCCCGGGTGTCCGTCAGCCAGACTGCGTTTGATGGAATCGCCTGCGACTACGGGATCGTCGACCAGCAGTCCCAGCGCAATAATCAGGGTCGCGACTGATACCTGCTGAATATCAATGCCCAGGATATACATCATCCCGAACGTCATCGCCAATGTAATCGGAATGGAGATTGCCATCAGCAGGGCGGAGCGCCACTCCCAGAACCCGATCAGCGATACCAGGACGACGAGTGCAATCGCCTCATACAAAGCATCCATGAAGAGGTCGATGTTTTCCTTGACCTGAAGTGGCTGATCGGAGGTGCGCGCGATGATGAGATCTTCCGGAAGATAGGCTTTAACATTCGTCAACTTCTCTTCGACACTCTTTCCGAAGGCATTGATCTGTTCCCCGTCTTTCATCTGCACAGCTACCGTAACGGCCCGGCTGCGGTACCAGTTTCCAGCCGCGTCATGCCAGGTCAGGTAATTGAGGTAGCGCGGCGGGCTTTGATAAGCACGTGAAATGGTCACGAGATCGCGCAAGTAAACTGGGCTGTTCGCTGCCGAGGAAGCCGTGGAGATAATTACGCCGCCAATTGACTGGGCGTCGTCGAACTTTCCCGAAGGATCGATCTGCAAGCTCTTCGGGCCGACTTCAAGCACACCACCCGGCACCGTACTATTGCGCGCACCCAAAACGTCCTTCAGATTTGCTGGCTTCAGGCCATAGGCGGCGAGCCGCTCCTGCGAGTAGTCGAGGTAGATTTGCTCGGGCAAGACGCCTTTGCGCTCCACCTTGGCGACTTGCGGAGCGCCCTGAATGGTGCGCTGCATCAAGTCAGTGAAGTCGTCCAATTGGCGGTAAGAATACTTGTCACCCGCGACAGCGGAGAGTTTTTCTTTTGTTTGCTTGGGATCCCGGATGAAAGCGGCTTGCCAGGCATCGGGATGGATTTCTGAACGATGCAGCCGGTCGCGAACGAAACGGCCGCCCCAGGCGCGTAAACTCTCATCGTCAGCCTGGGAACTGGCGTCCAATCCGACGAATCCAGGCCCCTGAAAAATATGCGGGTCCTGGAGAATTTTCTCTCGTACAGCAATTTGTGACACAAGATCGAAAGGCGAAAGCACTGCCTCGGCAGCAACCGACTGTGGAAAGTTGTAAACAATGCTCACCCTGGGCTGAGGCGCGTTCTTGCCCTCGCCCGCCCGCACAGTTTCGATTGCTTTCTCGATCGATCGCGCCCGCAAAGCGATTTCAACTTCACCCACCGGAGGACTGGCCACGGTTAGCATCAGAGCCGCCGTGTCTCCAAAATCGCTGTTGAACTGGATAGGGCCGGCGCCCTGGGGGAGCTTGCTGTTCACCGCATTGAGCTTCAGGTTGATGTCACTGAATTGCTTTCGAGTGTCTGTGACACTGTCATCGAGTTGCACGTAAACCAACGAAAGTCCGGGGAAGCTTAGCGAACGAATTCCGAAGTCAGATGGGATCGGAGGCTTGATGAAGGCATTCTGCGCCATGGCCTGCTCGATCGGCCGCGAGACCAGCTGCTCCACTTCCTGAGCCGTCGCTCCCGGCCATTGTGTACTGGCCACCGCGACCCGGACCGGGATCTGCGGGTCTTTGCGTTTCGGCATATGGTGGTAGCCGTACCATCCCCAAACAAACGTTCCCAGCAGCAGAATGAGCGCAACCTGGCCATGCTCTGTAAAAAACCGCGCCGAATTATGGGTGTGCTGAATAATCTCAGCATCTGTTTTGTGTTCCATGAAAATATCCGTGACCGTGGTTACGGAATAATGCGAACCTGATCTCCACTCTTGATCAACGTCGCGCCAGTCGTCACTACTCGCTGGCCGGCCTGAAGGCCATTCATGACGGCAATCATGTTTCCGTAAGCTTCTCCAAGTTCAACTGTTCGAGCTCGGGCCGTGACCGTGTCACCCGTTCCCTCCGTTACCAGCACGGCGAATGCGTTGGGATTTGTCGGATCGCGAATGATCGCCGAGAGTGGAATCGTTGAAACCGAGTGCCGAAGTTCCTTTCCCCCAAGGGAGAGAGATGCAATCATCCCGGATTTAAGCTTGTCTTGCGGATTCTGAATCGTAATTTCCACGGAGTAAACCCGGCTTTTCGGGTCGGCAGCGGGAGATATGGAAGTTACGCGTCCTTCAAACGTGCCAGGCAATGAATCCGTGGTGATGGCCTCGCGTTGTCCCAGTTTAATGCCGCTGACGGCAGTGTCAGGAACTCCCAGCACGGCTTTCACCGAACGAGTATCGGCAATCGAGAAACCGTTGGTGGCCGGTCCTACCAAACTTCCCACATCGACGGTGCGTTTTACAATCCAGCCGTCCAACGGAGCCCGCAAAGAGCAATATTCCAGAGCGACTTGTGCTTCGCTGATGGAGGCCTTTGCACCTTTGACCGCCGCCGCGGCGCTGTCGAACTGCGCTTTCGCGTTGTCGAAGTCGGGTTTGGTTGCACTCTGAGAGGAATACAAAACGTTAGTTCGGTCGAAGCTAAGTTTCGCCCTCTCGTAGTCGGATTGAGCGCGATCCGACTGCGCTTTTGCCTGCTCCAGCTTGTCTGCATAGTCTTGCTGTTGAACCACGGCGAGGACCGTGCCCTTGGCCACAAAATCTCCTACGTCGACGTTTCGCATTCCTCCGTTTGCGCTCCGCACCTTGCGGATGCTCTCAACGTAGCCCGGCGACTTGAATGCGAGATCCACTTGCGTATAAGGCACAATGCTGGCGGAATACCGGACCTCGTTCCCGGTATCGACACTCTGTACTTCTGCAACCCGCACCGGCGTGAGCTGCTTCGGCTCAGACTTTGCTTGATTGCATGCCGAACTAATCACGACGAGGATTCCAAGCAGCGTTCCCGCGCAGCACTTGTGACCGTGATTTATCGTGCGCTCATTCATCGGCTTAGTCCTCTCCTAGAGATTTTTCGAAGTCAGCTCTCGCCGCCCAGAAGGCCAGGATGGCCTGCTGATAGTCCGAGTTGGCACTCGCAGTAGCAGCCTGCTGTTGCAAGACGTCCCTTAAAAGGACTGACTTCTGCCCGAACTTCTCCGTGATTTCCCGCAGCTTCTCCGTTGCCGCCTTTTGCGCCGCTTGGGTCACGGTTATGAGCATGCGGGTCTCACCCAGCTTGCGAAACTTGCTGTTCACATCCATTAATACTTTTGCTTGCGTGTCTGTGAGTTGGTAGCGCGATTGATCCAGCGCCACTTGCTTTTGGTTGATGTCATCTTTGCGCCGGCCCCAGTCCCACGGCTCCCAACTTATTTCGACGCCGGCGCTCGCCACATTCTTGGGAAGAATCTCGACATTGAAGGGAGACAAATAATGAAACGCCGCGCCTACGTCCGGAATGTACTGTGCCTTCGCCAGCCGTCGATCATACTCCGCCTGCTTCACCGTGATTTCCGCCTGCTTGATCTCAGGGCGTTGCGACATGGCCGTTTGCTGGGCGATCTTGAGTTCCGATTCTTCGGGGGCGGCGGCTGGAACCTGCTCGACCCGAAAAGGAGTGGCGATATCCCTTCCGAGCAGATTATTCAGCTGTTCTTTCTGCGTTTGTTCCGTGTCTTGCAATTGAAAGACTTTGTATTGCTCCTGAGCCAGCTTGGCCTTTACGTCGAGGCTCTCTGACTGGAGCGCGGTTTCCTGGGAGAGGTATTGCATCACCACGCGGTCCAATTCCTCGTATTGCTTGACGCTGGCATTTTCCGCATCAAGCGAACTCTCGGTCTGCAGCACTGCGTAATAAGCCTGCTTAACATCGCGGATCGTCGATTGCCGCAGCCCGCGCGCCTTCTCGGTGTTCAAATCGACCGATAATTCCTGCTCCCGCACCGCAAGATGGACTTTATAAAGTTGCGACAACGGCTGAGCCACTTGAGCGACGACGTATGCCGTCGGACCCGATGAAAGTGAAACCGTGGTGCTGTGGGACGGGTTAGGGGCGCCGCCGAGATCTCCGAAGATGCCGCGCGGAAATGTAAAGCTCGGCGAAGTCAGCATCGCCGACCCAAAGGCATACGTCTGAAACGCTGGCAGACGCTTTGTCTTCGTGTCTTTTACCTGCCATTGCGACTTGTCCACTTCCAGGTTGGAGATTTTCAGCGGACGATTGTTGGTGATGGCAATCTGAATCGCTTCATCCAGTGTGAGCAGCGGCAGAATCGCAGGCGGCGTTGGCCCATCGGCGCGAACGTCCCGGCCGATTAGACTGACGACGAACATAATTAGGAAGGCTCGAAACGATTTAGCCAACAGACGGGACATATTGTGTTTTGGTCAAGAAGTGGAACGCCCCGAGCGACGGTACTCGTCACAGGCAATACCCAAACGTCCAGCTCAAAAGTGAGAGAAAAACTATCCCGTCAGGATTCGTTTGTCAACCGAAACGCAGCCACGCGATGATGCAACACACAATAACGCGATCGAACCTCGGCAAATTGACTTGCATGGACCGGCAGTTTACGATTCTCCCTCGCTGCAAGGTTCGGTAAGGCACTGCAATTCAAAAATCCCGCAAGCGAGGAATCTTATGCAAAGCGTTCGATTAATGTTGGTGAAGAGCTATTTTTGTCTCGCCGTAATCGTTCTGTGCGGAATTTCTGTGGCTGCTGACACTGCCGCTAATGTGGCTGGAACCTGGTCCGTATCGGCGTCCGATGGAGGACGCAAGGCGGACCAAACATTGGTCATTCAGCAGGATGGCAACAAGATTACAGGGACTTTCAAGGGTCCGATGCAATCCGGAACTCTGGAGGGTACAGTCACCGGGAATGCCATTACTTTTCATGTGAAAGCTCGTCGTGCGCTTGACTACACCGGCTCGGTCGATGGCGACTCCATGAAAGGAACTCTTTCTGGAGGCGGCAAGACTGGCGATTGGACCGCCACGCGATCCAAATAGCTGCCGTCGTCTTGACCGGAATACATCTCTAATTAGTGGACACGGAGAAAAACGTTGGTGCACATTCCAGAGGAACGAACTATGGGCATTCTTCGAAGCGGGTTGCGATTTCAGTTTGCGATCGCGATTTTCTTAATGGTTGGGATTCCTGCCTGGACCCAAACGTCAGACAGCAAGCGACCACCAATCCAGGCCCACAGCGGTCGGCCTCTGCAACCTTCGTCCATCGCGCCAACTGAGCCACCGCAGGTTCTTCAGCAATTCAACTCGGCACTCGAAGGACTGGTGGCAAAGGTCTCGCCCGGGGTGGTCCAAATATTAGTGACCGGCTACGGCCCGTTGGAGGACAAAGACCAAGCCGACGCTTCACTGATTGTCCGCCAGCATGCCATCGGATCCGGTGTGATCGTAGATCCCGACGGATACATCATGACCAACGCGCACGTAGTCGAAGGCGCGCTGCGCATTCGCGTAGTCTTGGCGGAGCCCTCCATCCAACTACCGGGGCAATTGGCGGCGATGGGAAAAGCTCAAGTCCTCGACGCCAAGTTGGTCGGTATTCATCGGGAGATCGATCTCGCCCTACTCAAAGTGGTTCCGAAAACCCCGCTGCCAACGCTTTCCCTGGGAAGCGGCCGCAGCGTGCGTCAGGGGCAGTTGGTGGTTGCGGTCGGCAGCCCCGAAGGTCTGCAAAGCAGCGTGACCATGGGCATCGTAAGTTCCGTGGCACGCCAACCCGATCCCGACGCGCCGATGGTTTACATCCAGACCGATGCTCCCATCAACCACGGAAATAGCGGCGGACCTTTGGTGGACATGGAAGGCTATGTTGTCGGCATCAACACTTTCATTTATTCGGAAGCCGGCGGCAGCGAAGGTATTGGATTCGCGATTCCCGCGCGGGTGGTTAAGTTCGTGTATGAGAATCTTCGGAAATATGGCCACGTGCACCGCTCCGTGATTGAGGCCAAGGGGCAGACAATAACGCCCGCATTGGCGGCGGCTCTAGGCCTGGCTCAGGATTGGGGTGTAATTATTTCCGATGTTATTCCCGGCGGACCGGCGGAAGCCGCTGGACTCAAAATCCGGGATGTTGTCTTGGCCGCTGACGATCATCCTGTAAACACCCTCCCTGTCTATGCCGCCATACAGTATGTGCATCCTGCCGATCAGCCACTGAAGCTCGATGTGCTGCGCGGTACGGAGAAGAAAACGCTTTTCATTCCCGTCTATGAAGAAAAACATCCGGTCGATCAATTGGCCGATCTCGCCGGTACGGATGCTTCTCTGATCCCTCAGTTCGCAGTTTTTGCGATAGAACTGAACGACAAGATCCGCTCCATGGTCCCCGACCTTCGCGTGTCCTCGGGCGTCATTGTCGTGGCTCGCGCCATCGATGCGTTGGGGCTCGACACCGGCCTGGGTGTGGGGGACATCATTCATTCTCTAAACCGCACAAACATTGATACTGTGAGTAGCCTCAACACTGCCCTGAAGCAGCTCAAGTCCGGGGACGCGGTGGCCCTGCAGATCGAACGGCAAGGCCACTTGCAATATGTATCGTTTGAAATGGAGTGACGCGGTTGAGCGGGCTAGAACTGCGTTCCGGATTATCGAAAAGGGATGGGCACGGTGAGCGTGTTCTGGATTGTTGATCCATTGCTCTGGCCGTTACCGCTGACCATGATGTTATAAGGTCCGCCGTTACTGTCGCTGCAACCGACTCCTGTGAGAAGACAAGCGATCAGCACCAGGGTCAGGCGAGCAGGCAGGTTCCACTTGCGCGCCGGAACAATTACCAGCACCAGGCAGGCAAGCAGCGCTGCTGCACCCCGGCCAAGTCCCGATTGACCCTGGCTGGCGCTCGAAGCGTTTTGGTGAACCGTGAGCGTCGCTCGGCCAGGGCCTGCGAAGGATGTTGGCCTTATCGAACACGTGCCGTCCGCCAGCGCTGATGGTACGGAGCAGGCGAGGCTGACCGTGGAGTTAAAACCGCCGAACGTCGTTACGGTGATGGTTGCCGTGGCCGATGTGCCCGAGACGGTGGGGCTGCCCGCAACCAGCGCGAACCCGGCTACCGTTAGATCAAGCGCGTTCGATGTCGAAGTCTGATAATTCGTGTCCCCAGAATAAATGCCCGCGACTTTGTGCGCGCCGCCAGTGATGAAACTGGTTTTGAATGTTGCCACCCCGTTGGCGACGGGAACCGGAGAGCCGCTGTTCACGCCGTCTACGGTGAATTGCACGGTTCCGCTGATCGGCGCTCCACTGTACGGAGCCGAAGCCACCTGGGCGGTCACCGCGACGCTTGCATTCATATTGACCGTGGCAGACGCGGTGGTAAGCGTAGTGGTTGTTGCAATGGGCGTCGGCACGACTTGGATTTCCCCCATCATGCCGAGATCTTCATGGTCCAGAATGTGACAGTGATAGACAAATGTGCCTGAAATGTTGGGGTCGCGGAAATCCATGCTCAGCTTCACACTCGGGTAAGGTCCGGATCCACTCCAATAGGGAACGCGAACTGTGTCACGGATGGCCGGATCGTTCACAGGCTGGCCATCGATTTCCAGCACCTGAAAGTGCAATTGGTGTATGTGGAAGATGTGGTCTTCGTTGGTACGATTCTCGATTGTCCAAGCCTCAATCGCACCGCGGTTCACCACGATGTTCGGGGGCTGGTTCATATTGAAGATCGCTGGCGCTTGCCCCTCAACCGTGATGTAAAACGACGCTGGCGTAGTTTGAAAATTCTCACTGAAATATAGAGTTCGTTCTGCGCTCGGGGAGGCATCTCGTAGTCCCTTAAAGCGTGCAGATTTTTGAATACTGATCTTCGGCGGTCGTCGCACAAAATGCTCAGATGCGAGAGCTTTTGCCTGAGCGACGACATTCGCGATCGGACGGGCAGGATTGTTGAACCCCGCAGGGCCGGAATCCCATTGCTCAGTTACCAATTGGGCTTGATCACCAAGACCTGGAGTCGTCACCACAAATTCCGCTCGCGCACCTGGAGGGAGTTCGATGTTTTGCTCTGTCAAGGACTGCGGATTCTGAGTACCGCCGACCGGAACGCCATCGATCGCGATCAACTGCACCGGCTGCGCCACGCCATTGATCACGTATTGCAAGTTGAAAATCGTGAACGACGCCGCGTTGACTACACGCCAGAGTTCCTTCTCCCCCGCCCCCGTCTGAAGCGTCGCCGGAACGTAGCCCGGAAAAGTGATTGGGACGTAGTTAAGAGAAATGTCGCCGCTCGGCGCCCCGGCACCACCAGCAACTCGATCCTGATCGCGAAGAACCAATGTCCGCTCAAAAAGTCCGCTCACTGCCGGAACTACCGCCTCGATCCCATCCACGATCAGAGCGCCTGAGCCACCTCCGCGAACTTGGCCGGCACTAAATCCATGAGGATGGGGATGGTACCAGTACAGCCCCGGTGGTTCATCCGGAGGGATTTGGAATTCATAATCGAACGACTCCGAAGGCTGGACGAGCGTATGGACCACCTCGTCCTGGTGACACGCCGGCGGAATGTTTAATCCATGAAAGTGCAGATTCGTCGAGGCGCTGGTCATTTCACCATCGCCTGTACAATTTGTGGAGTCCTTCCTTTTCGCCGAATGCTCCATCTGCATCCCGTCCATGCCTTGTTTGGCGCCGACGAGTTGATTTTGCAAGTGAATGATCAGATGGTCCCCAGGACTCGCATGTAACGTCGGGGCCTGCAATCCCGTCTCGCTGACATAGCAATAGCGCGTCAGTCCTTGCTCGTCTACGACACTCAGGAACTTAAAGGTCACCTCAAGCACGCCTTTTTGACTCGCCAGGTCGGCGGGAGAGGTCGCTATGGAACCCGGGGCAAGACGCGGGCAGATCTGGTCTGCGGGCTCGGGACTCTGGGCCCAGGCGCAGAAAGCCGCAAGACAAATCAGACAAAAGAGCTGAAAAGCAAAGCGCCCAAGCGCACCTTGGCCACCATCAGCACCTGTGGGGCTCAAAAATGAGCAAAAATCCAGTATTCGCCTACGCAAGGATTCTCCAAATCAGTATTCTTGGGGGGATAAAACAGGATCTTGAGGAACTTAGATTAGCATCTCAGAATGATGTGCGCAAGCGCTCATTAACTGGTTGTGAAACTAAGGTTT
>Ga0206892_1049_pt1 | contig 14378 bp, 8 predicted proteins | sample Alteio_BWOrgHeat_56_FD_153257 | JGI IMG/M metagenome (GOLD analysis project Ga0206892, IMG submission 153257) | Enriched cells from forest soil in Barre Woods Harvard Forest LTER site, Petersham, Massachusetts, United States - Alteio_BWOrgHeat_Nextera8 ... | reverse complement strand
GGCGGTCGGGGATATCGTGACCGTGGTCGACTCGACGGGACAGAATTGCTTTCCCACCACGGCCGCATGCGGCGACGGCGGACCGGCGATCAATGCGCATATCAGCTATGCCACGGCCCTGTTTGTGGATGGCGCCAATAACCTTTGGATTTCTGACACCTATGATTACCGCATCCGTTGCGTCATTGGCACCGCGGGCGGTTGCTTCGGTTCGTCACTTCCGGTCGGCGATATCGTCAACATTGCCGGTACTGGCATAGTTTGCGATGGCCCCCAATTGGATTGCGGCAACGCGGGTCCGGCGCTACAGGCGAAGTTTGATCTGGCTGGCGGCCTTGCCGTGGACACCGCTGGCAATGTTTATGTCTCCGACACCAGAGATTTTACGGTTCGCAAGATCGACGTCCAAGCCCCCCACAACATCAATATTTTCGCTGGCAACGGAAACTTCTGCCAGAATCCGCTTTCGGGTTGCGGCGATGGTGGCCTGGCCGTTAACGCTCACTTGTGGAACCCTTCGGGAATTTCCTTCAGCGGAGATGGCGACCTCTACATCGCGGACAGCGCCGACAATCGCATCCGCTGCGTGGCGGCTGCGGCCAAGGGTTGCGGTGGCCCCAGGCTAATCGCCGGTGACATTACGACCGTGGCCGGGACGGGTACCCAGGGGTTTGCCGGAGATGCTGGAGCTGCTAAGTCTGCCTTCCTGAATCTACCCAACTCCGTGTTTGTGGATGGCAACGGCCGAATCCTGATCGCCGACACTGGCAACCAGCGCATTCGAGCCGTAGTGAGTGCGAATATCAACACGATCGCGGGAGGGGGCTCGAACGGCGATGGCGGTCCGGCAACCGTGGCCACGCTGGCCAATCCCAACTCAGTCGTCTGGGACACTGCCGGCAACTTCTACATCGCCGACGCAGATAACAATCAGGTACGCAAAGTGACCCCCGCCGGAGTCATCTCAACCTTCGCCGGGACCGGAATCGCAGGACCTCCGAACACCACTACTGTGTTGGCAGTCAACGCGACCTTGAATGGTCCGCTCGGTTTAGGAATCGATTCTCAGAACAATATCTACATCGCTGACACCGGCAACCAGGTTATTCGCGGTGTGGTCGCGAGCACCGGTGAGATTTTTACGGTGGCTGGAGATGGGGATTCCTGTGTTCCCAGCAGCGGGAAATGCGGAGATGGGGGGCAGGCTACGAACGCGCAACTCACCTTCCCGAGTTCCGTAGCTCTGGATAGCAATGGGAATATCTACATTGCCGATTACTACGCCCATAAGATTCGCATGGTGAGTGGTTCCACCGGCATCATCAGTACGTTGGCTGGCACAGGGGTTCGCGGTTATGCGGGCGATGGTGGCCCCGCGAATAAGGCCAAACTCGGTCGTGCTTATGGCGTAGCCGTTGACGCCTTCGCGAATGTGTACATCACTGATACCGACAATAATCGTGTTCGCTGCGTGATCCAGGCAAGCGGCGGATGCGGCGGTTCACAGAATGCAATCGGAGATATTGTTCTGTTCGCCTTCAACGGCCAGGCGAAGTTCAAGGGTGATGGCGGCCCGGCACTGACGGCGAGTATGTGGAAGCCTCTTGAAGTAGCCGTCGATTCGGGGAACAACGTGTTCATCTCCGGGGGAACCGATGAACTGGTACGACGCATCGACGCCTCCAGCTTGACCATCGAAACCGTGGCCGGAGATCCCGCGCATCCGCAACGCGGAGGATTCGGTGGCGACGGCGGCCCAGCCACGAAAGCGTCGTTGAGCAATGCTGGGGTCGCGATTGACCCCAACGGAAACTTACTGATCGCCGACTCGGGCAACGATCGCGTTCGCGAAGTTACGCTTGCTGCCATAGCCACGCTGTCGAACAAAACCCTCACTTTTCCGGCCACCACAGTTGGACAGTCCAGTGCGCCGCTGGGAAATACACTTACAAATACAGGGTTCGAAGATCTGCAGCTTTCGGGAGAACAGATGACTGGCTTCAATGCTCAGGATTTCAGCATCTCGAGCAACGGCTGCAACGCTCAACAACTTGCGCCGGGAGCGAACTGCGTGATCAAAATTGTTTTCACGCCGTCCAAGGTAGGAAAACGGACCGCGAGATTGCTCTACAACGACGACCTCGGGCAACAAACGCTGTCTCTGGTAGGAACCGGTCAGTAGGCCGTTATCGCTGCCGAAAGCGGGCGACGTTAGCCCGCTTCGACAGCGATTCGTTTTTTACCTACATAGAGCGCTGAACTTTGGGTTGTTTTTCAAACACACTGGCTCAAGAGGGAAGGACTGTAAGAGAGGTCCGCTATGAACAACGAAAGCAATGCTCAACCGGATTCAGATCCGGTGCAGTTGATAGTTGATGACATGGTCCGCGGGGGAAAGCCTTTACGAGTACTCGAAGCCGGTGCTGGCGATCGCAGCCATGTTCAGGTTGGACCGACTGCACAAGTCGTCGGCATTGACATTTGCAAGGAGCAACTCGATCGGAACCCGACATTGGTTGAACGAATTGTTGGCGATATTCAGACTTATCCACTCGAACCCTCTTCCTTCGACATTATTTTTTGCTGGGACGTGTTGGAACATTTGAAACATCCTGAACGAGCAGTGCAGAACTTCCTCCAGGCGCTGCGCGAAGACGGTCTCTTGGTGATCGGCAGTCCTATGGTCAACTCGGTCAAGGGTATGATCACCAAGTACACTCCAGAATGGTTCCATGTTTTCGTTTACAAGTATCTGGTTGGCGTAAAAACTGCGGGAGAACCCAGCTACGGCCCTTTCCCTACATTCATGAAGTATTCCATGTCACCGCGCTCCCTCCAGCGGTTGGCACGTGAGCAGAGGCTTTCCGTCGAATATTTCAATCTTTACGAAGAGAAAATGCAGAAGCGTTTGAAAAAGAAATACTGGTTCATCAACGCCGCATACAGAACAATGGGTCCGTTAGTGAGCGTCGCCAGCCTTGGGCACGTGGATCCGAAGAATACTGACTTCACCATCGTAATGCGAAAGCCTGCCACAGACCGGCAGAGAACTGCAGTCGCCTCGTGATCATCGGCGCGCAGCATTACAAAAATATCGCAAGCAATTCAGGCCGAAAAACCAGATGAAGCGTACAGGCCTATTGATCGTCGTGCTCGCGCTTTGTTGCATGTCTGCGGCGCGCGAACTTCCTGCTCCTCCCGGCGATCCCAGTCCAGCCTATAAAGTCCCCACCACGTTCTTCGGTATGAACGTGCACGTCTGGGTAACGCAAAGCCAGCCTTGGCCGGCAATTCCATTTGGAAGCTTTCGTTTGTGGGATTCGGCCACAGGATGGGCGCAGATCAATACCTCGAAAGGCGCATACGACTGGTCGCAGCTTGACCGCTGGCTGGACGCGCTCAAAGCGCACAACATCAACGATGCGCTTTACACTTTTGGTCGAGTGCCGCGATTTGCCACGAGCAAGCCTGGCGACCAAAGTTGCGCGTACGGCCCCGGCCAGTGTGATCCGCCGAGCGACGTGAATCCCGACGGCACCGGCACCGACCAATACTGGAAAGACTTCGTAACCGCAATTGCGAACCACGCCAAGGAAAGTCGCACCGTCCGGATCAAGTACTGGGAGGTTTGGAACGAGCCCTATCTCGGGGTTTTCTGGACTGGCACGTTGCCCCAGTTGGTGCGCATGGCAAAGGATGCCCAGACCATCATTCACGGTATCGATCCCGACGCCATCGTTCTTTCCCCGTCGGCGCCGCTGCACTTCCCAAAATTCGGTGACTTTCTGGCAAATTATCTTGACGCGGGAGGCGGAAATTACGCCGATGCCATCGCGTTTCACGGGTACGTTCATCCCAGCGCTTCAGCCTTTCCCACGTACTTAGCTGATATTCGCGCGACGCTGGCTCAGCATAAACTGGACGCCAAACCCATCTGGGACACAGAGGCGAGTTGGGGCAACGGAAATAATTTCCTTCCCGACGAAGACATGCAAGCGGCGTTCGTCGCCCAACTATACTTGCTGCACTGGTCGCAAGGAATCGAGAGGCTTTATTGGTATGCCTACAACGACGGCGCTGTCGGGAAGTTGTGGATTGCAGACCCTGTGAGGCCGTCACAGCCCGGCAGGATCACCAAAGCCGGGATCGCCTATCAGGAACTCTATGGTTGGCTGGCCGGAGCGACCTTGAGCCGGCCCTGCACTCAGGAGGACTCGGTGTGGACGTGCAGTTTGACGAAAGCCGACGGGCAGGCTGCGCTGATCGTGTGGAGCCCAGATAGCGAGCGCCAGTACACGCCGAAGGCGAGTTTCAAGAAATTCCGCGATCTCGAAGGAAAGGCCAACGCCATTTCCGGACCATTTAAGATCGGACCGAAACCGGTATTGCTGGAGTCACAGCCGTGACGTTCGTGGCAACGCTGATTCAAGCCAGGCAAGGGAACTGTCGGGATGCGGAATGAACCCATGGCAAGCGTTTTCCGCCCGCGCGTTCTGGCTGATATCGCGGTCAGCGCTTGCGGGTTACCGGCGGTTTCCAATTTTCGGTTCTCTGCGGGCCGCGGTTGGCATTATTCGACAAGGCGATCGCTACCTGCTGATTCAGCGTAACGATGGCCGCGGATTCTCTTTCCCCGGGGGATTGGCATGGCCCTGGGAGTCGGAGGAGCGCGCGGTAAGACGGGAAATTACCGAAGAAACCGGCTTGGAAGTACTTAGTGCGGAACTGGACTTCAAATATCATAGTGGCCGGGACGTTCAATGTGATATTTCGGCCTTCAAGGTAACAGTTACCGGCCAATTGCATGGTTCTTGGGAGGGTACGCCAGTGTGGGTAAATGGCAATGCGATGCCAGAGCGCATCTTGCCTAGCCAAGCCGCAATCGTCGAGCGAATAGCAAGTTACGAACGACAGTCGGCGCAGCAAACGACGGCCGGAATCTAGAATACGGTAGGCTACATTTATTCTGAGCGATCATACGAATTACCGATGAGGACAAATGGAATTAATAATCGAATCAAGACATTTAGGTGATGTTTGCGTCCTGACGCCGCAGGTATTTCAGGATGAGCGGGGCTTCTTCATGGAAGTTTTCCGTGCCGACCAGTTCAAGAAGCTAGGGCTTCCCACCGAGTACGTACAGGACAACCATTCCGGCTCGGTGCGCGGCGTGCTCCGGGGCCTGCATTTCCAATGGGAGCCTCCGATGGGAAAACTGATGCGGGTGACGCGCGGCACCGCTTTCCTGGTCGCAGTAGATATTCGCAAGGGCTCTCCAACGCTGGGCAAGTGGTTTGGGGCGGAGGTTTCTGCGGAGAACCGTAAGCAAGTCTTTGCGCCGGCGGGTTTTGCGCGCGGCTTCTGCACGCTCTCCGACTATGCGGAGATTCAATACAAATGCACCGGGATCTACAGCAACAAGGGCGAGTCAGGAATTCTCTGGAACGACCCTGAGATCGGCATCCAGTGGCCGCTGCGGGACGTTCAACTTTCCGCGAAGGACGAAAAAGCCCAGACCTTGAAAGAATGGCTGGCTAAGCCGGAATCGAATAACTTTCAATACTCGGAAACTCACACTATGGCGGGGAGGTAGTTCTTGAAAATCTTAATTGCAGGCGGCGCGGGTTACGTTGGTTCGGTCCTGGTGCCAAAACTTCTTGATCGCGGCTACGAGGTCGATGTGGTGGACCTCTTCTGGTTCGGCAACCATCTTCCCCCCGAAACTGGAATCATCACCAAGGACATTTTTGACATCACCGTGAAGGATTTGGAACCGTACCAGCAAGTTGTATTCCTTGCAGGTTTGTCCAACGATCCCATGGCTGAATACTCGCCCAGCGAGAATTTCATCTTCAACGCTGCAGCGCCGGCGTACCTTGCGTATACCGCGAAGAAGGCCAACGTAAAGCGCTACGTCTATGCCAGTTCCTGCTCGGTCTACGGCTACACCGACAACGAATTGTTTGACGAGACGCGTCCGGTTTCCTCCGGCTATCCCTACGGCATTTCGAAGCTCCAGGGTGAGCAGGCCGTGATGAACCTGGTCGACGACAACTTCTCGGTAATTTCACTCCGGAAGGGAACGATTTCCGGCTACAGTCCGCGCATGCGCTTCGACCTGATCGTCAACACCATGTTCAAGAACGGCGTGCGCAACCGCGAGATTACTGTAAATAATCCGTCCATATGGCGTCCGATCTTGACTATCGAAGATGCCACCAACGCGTACATCCGCTCGATTGAGGCTAGCGAGAAACTCTCTGGAATCTTCAACGTCGCTTCGGGGAACTACACCGTTGGCGAGGTTGGGGACCTGGTAAAGATGGCCATCGAAGAAGAGCTGGGGATGCGCGTTCATCTCACCATCAACCACAAAAAAGATTTCCGCAATTACAAAGTCAGCATTCAGAAGGCGGAGACGACGCTCAGCTTCCACCCCAACTACGATGTCAAGTCGATCGTAAAAAGCCTGATCGAGCATATGGGCGAATTTCAGGATTGGGACAACCCCCAGTACTACAACATTGAAACATTGAAACTTCTGCAAGCCACCGGGCTGCGAACTCCGGTTGAGGTGACCCGATGAAGGTGGCCGTGATTGGCGCCAACGGGCAGCTAGGCACTGATCTGGTTAAAGTGTTTCGTGCCGCGGGCGACGTCGTCGTACCTCTGACTCACGCTCAGCTCGATGTCACTTCGCAAGACCAGGTGGCTGCCGTTCTGGGCGAGGCCAAGCCTGATGTCGTAATCAGCACTGCTGCATTTCATCAAGTCGAGGTTTGCGAAAAAAAACCGGAACTGGCTGTGCAGGTAAATGGCGTGGGAGCAATGAATCTGGCTTTGGCCTGTCAGCGCTCGGGTGCGGTCCTGGCTCATTTCAGTACCGACTACGTTTTTGACGGCAAGAAAAACACCGAGTACTCGGAGTCAGATTTGCCTTCTCCCTTGAATGTATATGGAACCTCCAAGGTGGTGGGCGAGCACTTGATTGCGGCCTACGCTGACCGCCGTTTCGTGATTCGCACCTGCGGCCTTTACGGCGTCGCGGGAAGCAGTGGTAAGGGCGGCAACTTTGTCGAGACCATGCTGAAGAAAGCCATGGCGGGCGATGCCATTCGCGTTGTTGACGACCAGGTGTTGACACCTACTTATACGGGAGACCTTGCTGAGGCGACTCGCAGGTTGATCCTGACGGAAAAATTTGGGCTATATCACGTCAGCTCTGAAGGCGAGTGCTCTTGGTATGAATTCACGCGTCACATCATGCAGAGTGCCGGCCTCACGCCAAATTTGTCGCCGGTGAAATCTACGGAATTTGCGAGCCCGGTGAAGCGTCCCGCTTACTCAGTGCTCTCAAAAGCCAAGCTGCGCGCGGCGGGTGTGTCAATCCCATCCTGGAAAGACGCTCTGCCGAGGTATCTCGCGGAACGCGCGAAAAAGAACACGCCGACTCCTGTCGGCGTGTGATTGGCTATCGAACGATTGACTAGCGAACGGGTGAAGAACGGGGCGGAACTACTTGCCTCGTTTCTGCATCCACTTCCAGGCGGTGGAAACGCTGTCCCGCAGGGAACGCTTCGTCTTCCACTGCAAAATCTGCTGAGCCTTCGCAGGATCCGCTACTAAAGCCGGCGGGTCCCCGGGGCGCCGCGGCACGATTTTCCGCGGAACCTTCTTTCCCGTCACCTCTTCCACGGTCGCAATAACTTCCTTCACCGACGAGCCCTCGCCGGTTCCCAAATTCACCACAAACGATTTGTTTCCCGCCTGCAGATGTTGCAGAGCCTTGACGTGTGCCTCGGCCAGGTCTACGACGTTGGTGTAGTCGCGGATGCACGTCCCGTCCGGAGTGGGATAGTCGGTGCCGTAAACTTGAAGCTCGCCGCCGAATCCCGCTGCCGCGCGCAAGGCCAGAGGAATCAGGTGAGGCTCGGGCTCGTGGCACTCGCCGATTTCTCCCGACTCATCCGCCCCCGCCGCATTGAAGTAGCGCAGGCTGGCAGAGCGTATCCCGTAAGCGATGTCATAGGATTCCAATGCTTGCTCGAAGAAAACCTTGGACACTCCGTAGGGATTTACGGGTGTGAGGGGATAGGCCTCGGTAATCGGCATCTTGAGCGGTGCGCCATACACCGAACAGGTCGAAGAAAAAATGATGACCATGTCTTTCTTGCCCGCGTCCACGACGGCGTTCAACAGGGAAATCCCGCCTTCTACGTTGTTGCGATAATATTTCCGCGGGTTAACCATCGACTCGCCAACATAGTGATTGGCAGCGAAGTGCATGACGGCGTCGCATTGCTTCACGGCGTCCACCAGTTTCTTGCTGTCATGGACGTCGCCTAACACCATGTCAAAACCCTTCGCCAGGAAGTCGAAACCGGTGGACAGGTTGTCGTAGATAAGCACGTCAAGACCAGCCTTTTTCAAGACTCGCGCGGTGTGACTTCCGATGTACCCTGCGCCTCCAACCACTAAAACTTTCACTCCACCCTCCTCATAACCAAATACGGGAACTATGAATATGGAATCAATCGAACGCGAAATGACAGAGCTTACTCGGGAAAGACCGGCGCCACAAGCATGCCGTCCAAGCAATCCTAACGATAAGCAAGAATAAAAATCCCGTCAATGTACCAAAGTGACCAACCCCGCCTGCGGGAATTAGGAGCGGCAAGAGGCCGCGCGAATGCGTGAACTGTGCTGCGAAAAGCGGGCGCAGCAAGCAGAGCATGATATTCAACGGGTTCTTCGGGGAGTTCTGTTTTGGAAAAATGCGCTTCGAAGTACATTGTCCGTTTGGATGTACTAGTGTGATCTAGTCGCACGTGGGAGGTGAGCATTAGGGTTCTGGCGAGGAGTCGGGAAATCTAAACCCACTTCACTATCGAGGGAATGATGTCTCCCAGTTATTTCTTCCATGCGCAGAACCGCAGGCTCTTGATTGGCTGTCTCGCACTTGTATCGACTAGCTTCCTTGCAGTGCAGGGCGTGGCTCAAACCTTATCCGCTGTAAGTTCCGCCAACGAATCCAAAATACAGCAGAAGCGGGCTCCGGGCCCTACTGCGGATTTCTTTGTAGCGACCAACGGCAAAGACTCTTGGAGCGGCACGCTCGCTGCGCCCAATAATTCTCAGACCGACGGTCCCTTCGCATCGGTGGCGCGAGCGCAGAACGCGGTGCGGAATTTGATTCAGAGCAACCCCAATCGCCCCATCGTCGTCATGATTCGGCAGGGAGCGTATTATCTTCCGCTCAGTCCCACAAACCCGGGAACGTTGACCTTCAATACCAATGACTCGGGTACTAAAAACATGCCCATTGCCTGGGAAAATTATCCCGGCGAATATCCCAGCGTAAACGCGGGGGAAGCGATCGGGGCAGGTGGACTCGGGCTTCGATGGACTAATGCATCGGGCAACCTGTGGCAAGTGCAGCTCCCGGGAAACACGCAAACCTTCGAATATTTGTTCTACAAAGGGAAGAGCCGCAACCGCCGTTTTCGATCCCGTTTGCAATCCTCGGACGGCACCGGTTACTACATGAATAATGGCTCCTGCTACTCCACGGTTACCGGGCAAACCGTTCCCATTAGTACCTGCAATATCGGAAGCTATCTCCGCATCGCGGCGGAAGTCCCACCCGGCAATACCGGTTGTCCCAGCGTCAGAAGCGGAACACAGGCGAAGTGTCTCGACCGTTTTCAATACAATCCGAACGACCCCATCACAACATTTGTGAACTTGAACGGAAACTACACTGGAGATCCCGCCAATCCCTGCCACGTAAGCAGTTCGAATCCCTTTCCACCTGGCGATGTTGAGTTGACGCTGTTCGATGCCTGGACTGTGGACGTGATGCGGATCAACTGCGTCGATACCAATAATCACATCGTGTATCTCACCGGTCCGACCCAGGGGAACCCTGGCGAATATGCGTTTTTTGGACCGACTGCCGGGCACCGCTACATCATTGAAAACGCGCGAGACGCATTCAACCATGAACAACAAGCAGGCCAGAGCGGGCTATGGTTTCTGGATCGTTCGTCGACACCGTGGACGTTGTCGTACCTTGCGAATCCAGGAGAAAACCCGAACACGGATACGGTCGTCATTCCCCAGCTACAACCTTTGAGCGATGCCGGCGGCAGCATCCTGTCGGCAACGCAGCTCAGCTACGTGACCTTCCAAGGCCTTGCTTTCGAGATGGACAATTTCATACCTCCGCCCGCCGGGTTCAACAACGACCAAAACGGGGAGAACAACCTGCCGACAGCTATTGATTGCGAAAGCTGCCAGAATGTAACATTCGACGGCATCAGCGTGCGCCACACTGCAGCGACCGGCCTCCAGATCGCGTCTTTGGCGGGACACTCCGGCCCAGCTGCGTCCAATGATTTCGTACAAAATTCTGCTTTCTACGATGTGGGTGCCAGCGGCATACACATCGGTCATCAGCCTCACGGCTACGACCGGGCGACCAGCGTCGTGCATTCCATCACCGTGCAAAACAATATTATTCAAGGCTACTCGCGTATCTTCGCTGACGGAGAAGGCATTTCACAGGGCAATGGAAACAATATTCTGTACTTCCACAACGATATCAATGATGGATACCATGCCGGCATCTCGATCTGCGAAGCCGGATGCCCGGGAGCCAACAGCAACGGTATTGTGACGCAATACAACCATATCTGGAACGTGATGCAGGGAGTCACTTCCGATGGCGGCGGCCTGTATTACAACATCGCCGGCAATAATGGAAACAAAATTCTCAATAACCTGGTGCATGATGTCAGCGATGCTTCCGTCATCGACCAGCATATTCTCGGGACCGGCTATGGCGGGCATGGCATTTACCTCGATATGCAAACCGCCGGTATGAGCATCGAAAACAATGTCGTCTATCGGGTTGCTTCTCAAACTGCCCTGATGGCGCAAGGCCCGCACAACGGTGAGCAACCCAATACGTTCCAGAACAATATTTTCGCCTATGGCCGCAGAGGTATGTTTGGCGAAGGATACGCGTGGCCGGATAATTGCGGCAGCTCAACCCGCGTGAACCTGATCAGCAACATCATGTACTTCGACCAGACCGATGCCACGGCATTCTATGTAATTCAGGGTTGCTCCGATGCGTGCGGCATGTCGTACAACAAATTCCAAAATTTTCAACGAAACCTCTATTGGAGGACGGACGGGAAATTTGCCACCTATCCGAAGGCATTCCACGTCTTGCCGAATCCGCCTCCGCCCGACCAGGCCAGCAGTTGCACCGAGCCTAAACAGCCGGGTACCGATTGGACATTTTTCGACTTCCCAACGTGGCAAGATGGGCATCCAAAGGTACATGGCAATCCCCAGGCCATGAACGAAGATCCCGAAGGCAGCGTCTCCACCGATCCTGGCTTTGGTCACAGCGGACTTCCGACCGATTTCCTGCTCACACACTCGCCGGTATCTGGGTTCAACTACCTGCAAACCAATCTGACTGTGAGGCACGCGGGACGTACCAGCTTCGCGATCCAGCCGCCAGTCGTGCCGGAGACTTTCCCGACGTACGCTTACACAAGTTTCTAGTCCATCTCTTTGCCTGTCCTAGCGGTGGCTCGGTGTGAGCCGCCGCAAGGCGGTGCCTAGGGTCCCGCTTCCTCGAAGACGCTGTCTCGCTCACCTGAGCGTCCGTAAGCCCCTGGGAGCGGTTCCGCGAGCAGGTTGGCAGGGAGTCGTCACGAATCTCTCAACAAATGTCTTGACTTACCCCCCTCACTGCGGCGCAGAATCGTTGATATCCCCCGGCGTGCGACCCACTACAACCAAAATTCATTTGGATTCAGGAGGTACGTTTACGACAGCAGTTTTGCCCCGCAAGCCGGATGAGCCGGGATGTGGACGCATGTTGCAGCGTACGTTCGTGGGAGCGCTCCTGCTCCTCATCTTGCAGTGCAGCCTAAGTTCCGCGCAGGTTAGCGTTCTGACCTATCACAACGATGTCGCGCGAACCGGGCAGAATCTTAGCGAAACACTTCTGACGCCCACAAGTGTCAATCAAGGCCAGTTCGGAAAGCTCGTTTCCTACAACGTAGATGGTTATGTCGTCGCTCAACCTCTATACGTGCAAAACGTCGCCATCCCGAACCTGGGGACACACAATGTGGTCTACGTGGCAACCTTGCACGACAGCGTCTATGCCTTCGACGCCGACAGCACCGACCCGAACGCCGCGCCGCTGTGGCAGGTAAGTTTTATCAATCCGACATTAGGCATCACGGCGGTAAGCGGTTCGGACGCCGGTTGCACCAACGTCACGAAATTCCCTGAACATGGGATCGTGGGGACGCCCGTGATCGATCCCGACACTGGGACGTTGTACGTCATCGTCAAGACGGAAGAGAATGGGACGTACGTGCAGCGTCTGCATGCACTCGACATCACCAACGGGCAAGAGAAGTTCTCCGGTCCGGTTGTGATCGCAGCTTCGGTGCCGGGAACAGGCGATGGGTCGACCACCGTGACGTTCAACCCACTCAACCAAATGTCTCGGCCCGCGCTTCTCTTGCTCAACCATACGATCTACGCTGCATTCGGCGCCAACGGATGCAAGGAAGTACACAATCACGGCTGGGTGATGGCTTATGACGCGCAATCACTGCAGCAGATTGGAGTTTTCAACACCACGCCCAATGACAACAATGGCGGTCCGTGGCATGCCGGTTCAGGTCCGGCGGCGGATGCTGAGGGCAACATTTATCTCGAAACCGCGGACGCGACCTTCGATTTCAACATCGGCGGCCCGGATTTTGGCGATTCGATCCTCAAGTTGACCGAGGGAACGGGAGGCCTCTCGCTGGCGGACTATTTCACTCCGTCAACTCAGGTGGCCGACGACCTCAACGATTTGGACGTCGGCTCTGTGGGCCCATTGGTACTGCCGGATCAGCCCGGAGTTTTTCCTCATCTGCTGGTGGGATCGGGAAAGGACGAAACAATCTACCTGATAAACCGCGACGCCATGGGCAGCTATAACGCCGCCGGAGATCAGATCGTGCAGGAAGTGCCACCTGCGTTCACAAAGCAGCGCGATGGCGTGGCTACCTACTGGAATGGAACGCTGTACTTCGAGCAATTCAGCTCGCCAGTGCTCGCTTACGCCCTCAATAACGGTTTGCTTTCGACCACTCCAGTCGGGCAGACCTCGGTCGTGTACCAGCGCAACAATCCTTCCTCGATCTCAGCCAACGGCAGCACTGGCGGGATTCTGTGGCTTGTGACTGGTTCCTCGACGAATTCCACGCTGCGAGCGTTCGATCCCACGAACCTGGTGACAGAGTTTTATGACAGCGACCAGGCTGGCACACGCGACACTTTGAGCCTCACGGGGCACTGGGCAGTTCCGACGATTGCAAACGGAAGGGTGTACGTCGGCACCCAGACACAAGTCAGTTTTTACGGGCTCGCCGTATTTGCTCCCCAGGTTACGCTGGCTCCGACCAGCCTTACATTCGCCGGTGAGAATATTGGCTTAACCAGCAGCCCGCAGAATATTACCCTGACTAACACCGGCAATGCAGCCCTCGCAGTCAGCAACATTGCGGTCATTGGCACAAACAGCAACGACTTCGGGCAGACTAACAACTGTGGCGCCAGTATCGCACCGGGCGGGCAGTGCTCGATTTCAGTCGGCTTCGCGCCGCTGGCTGCCGGAGCCCGAACCGCTACCCTCGCCATCACAGACAATGGCAACGGTGGCGAGCAGGATGTCCCGCTCAGCGGCACAGGGATCCAGGCGAGCACTACCGTTGCTTTGGGTGCGGACGTGAACCCTTCAGCATTCGGTCAGTCCGTTACTCTTACCGCCGCGATTACTCCGCAATTTGGCGGGCAGGTTACTGGGACGGTCAACTTCCTCGACGGATCTGCATCGCTGGGAACTGCCGGAGTGAGTAACAACACAGCCGCATTGATGGTCAGCAATCTGGCGGTTGGAAATCACACGATTACCGCTGCGTACTCCGGAGACTCCAACTTCACCGGCAGCAACTCGCCCGGGTGGCCACAGGTGGTGAATAAGGCTGCTACGACGACCACATTGGCTGCCTCTGCGAACCCAGGGGTCGTGGCTCAGCCGCTACAGTTTGTGGTGACCGTCTTAGGCCAATTCGGGGGAACGCCCACGGGCACAGTCAAGGTATTGATGGGAGCAGTTGTTCTAGGTCAAGCCGCGCTGAGCAATGGTCAGGCGAGCATCAGTTACACCTTCAAAACTACCGGTTCGAAGTCGATCACGGCCAAGTATTTTGCCGACGCGAACTTTCTGGCGAGCACCTCTGCGCCGTTGCAGGAGACGATTAGCCGGGCGCCTACAACCACGATGGTTT